>UMGH01010516.1_pt1 | contig 62915 bp, 54 predicted proteins | sample 1965231 | NCBI WGS metagenome assembly UMGH01 (sample SAMEA4836068, study PRJEB28245) | human gut metagenome | biome: gut microbiome; material: fecal sample | place: Denmark | collected 2008 | reverse complement strand
CCGCCGTGACGAGCTTAAAGATGGAGCCCGGCGTGTAGGTGGAGGAAAGCGTGTGGTCGAGGAAAACACCGTTGTATTCTTCGTTGTCGTTGAGGTCTTCCGGGACGTTCATGGGGTCGTATGTGGGAGCGCTGACCTTGACGAGCACCTCGCCGGTCTTGTAGTTATAGACAAACGCGGAGCCGTTGCGGCCGTTGAAGGCGTTGTACGCGGCGGCGCTGGCATTGGCATCTACCGTTAAAACGAGGTTGTTGCCGAGGTCCGAAAGCACGGTGCGCGCAAGGCCCGTGATGGGATTATAGCCCACGAGCTGCGAGCGGTGCACGGCCTGCACGGCGGTGCCGATGTAGCCGCTGGAATCGCCCACAGTGTGGAGCAGTGCGCGGCGAATGTCTTCACTTTCGGCGTAAACGCGGGAGCCGTCCTCCGTTTTGGCGAGCACCATACCGCTGCGGTCTGTGATGGTACCGGCGGAAACGGCGGTGTCATCGCCGTAAATGTGACCGTTATACGGCTGCGTGGCCCATGTGGAGCCGTTTAACGCGAGGTTGATGAGAAACCAGACGAAGCCGCCGCAGAAGGCGAACAGCAAAATGTAAAGGACAAAAGAGCGAAAGCCGGTCGTTTTCATCGGCGGTCACCATCCTTTCTGCGTGTGCGGGACTGACCCGGAGAGAGGTTTTCTTCGGAAATATGGACGCGGTATGCGCCGCGGGAACGCGGGGCCGTGTTTTCGGCGCGGGTATTCATGCGGGGCTGCGGCGTGGGCGGGTCATTCGGGGAGTAGCGCGGAGGGGTGAAGGAAATCGTGTCTTCGTCGGCCTCGCCTTTCGGGTGTCTTCCCGCACGGCGGGCAGCGTAGGTGCGTTCATCGGACGCTTTGAGGAATGCCAGAAGCCCCCAGACAGAGATCATACTGGAGCCGCCTGCGCTGATGAACGGCAGCGTGACGCCGGTGAGCGGCAGAACATCCGTGGGGCCGAAGACATTGAGCGCGGCCTGAAAGAGCAGCATGCCCGAGACGGCGCACGCCGCGATGGCGTAGAACGTGGAGCGACTGCGTGTGACATCGCTGCGGGCGTAGAGGATAAAGAGGACGAGTGCGAACAGCACTGCCATGCCCATTAAAAGGCCCTGCTCCTCGCACAGCATACCGAACACGAGGTCGCTGTCGCCGGCGGCGACATATTTTAAGATGCCGTTGCCGAGGCCGAGACCGAAGAGGCCGCCGCTTGCGATATACGTCATGGTGCGCACCTGCTGGTAGCCGAGGCTGTCCTGCGTGTGCTCCCACACGTGCATCCAGCCTGAGAAGCGCTGGGCAACGTAGGGTTTAAACTGCAAAATGAGGAACACGCCGAAGCACGCTGCCGCGAGGATGAGGAAAATGGTGCGGAAGCTGCCGGAGCGCATGAACGCGATGATGAGGAAGCAGGCGAAGAAGATGAGCGCCGTGCCGAAATCGCGCATGAGGAACAGGAATGCGAGGCAAATGGCGGCGAACACGATGAACTCCGTGATGTTCTTTTTCGTCTGCAAATGGTCGAGCGTAGACGCGCCGACGAACACGAATGCGATTTTGATGAACTCCGAGGGCTGGAAGCTGAACGGCCCGATGAAGATCCAGTTGCGGGAGCCGTTGACGTCTTTGCCGAGCACAAGGTTTGCAACAAACAGCAAAATGGCGCCGATGGCGATGTAGAGCCGCAGCTTCATGACGCGCTCGAGGTCGCTCATGAACCAAACAAGGAAGCAGAAAAGCACAATGCCGATGCCGAACGCGGCAATCTGCATTTTAACGGTGTCGAGCCCCTCACCGCTGAGAAGCAGGATGCCGATGCTGCTGAGGAGCAGTCCAACGGTTTCAATCTCAAAGCTGACGCGCTTTAAGATGCGGCGGGAGAAAAAGTACAGCACCCAGCTTGCCGTGAACAGAATCACGAACGGTGCGGCGGGGTAGAGGCGGAATTCGCCTGTGCCGATCATCAGCTGCAAGGTGAGCGACATCTGAACGAGCGTGACGACGAGCATCAGCTTAAAGGGGGACGCCGCCTCTTTGGAAAAGCCGGTGAACATGCTGCGCTTTTTTTGCGGCACGTCGGACGCGTTACGCAGCGTGAGCGTGGTGGAGCCCATGCGGATTTTGTCGCCGATCTGCACGAGCGTGGGCTCTGTGATCTGTTTATTGCGCACGCGTGTGCCGGCGTGGGAGCCGGTATCGCACACGAACCAGCCCTCTTCGCGGCGCATTAAAACGGCATGGTCGCGCGAAACGGAATTATCGGGTATTTGAATATCGCAGCTGCGGCTGCGCCCAATGGAATTCTCCCAGTACAAAACGGGGAAATGCGCGCCGGTGGCGGCATCCTCCAGCATGACGACCGGGTCTTTGCGGCGCTGCCCCTTTTTAAACGAGGTATAGCAGCGCCAGATAACGTATAAAACCATCAGGACGGTGACGGCACGCACGAGCACAAGGGCGGTGGAAAGCAGCCCGGAGCCGAGTATGCGCGTGATGAGTTGCTTTAAAAGCTCCATAAAGACCTCTTTTCTTTACGGCGAAGATCAGTCGTGAATTTCGGCGACCTCACCGGCCTTTTTATAGATGTGGTTCGCGGGCACGAAGCCGCGCACCATGGAAAGCGGATAGACGCGTGCGTTTTTGCCGACGACCGTGCCGGGATTCAAAACGCTGCCGCAGCCGATTTCGGCGTGGTCGCCCAGCATGGCGCCGAATTTGCGCATGCCGGTCTCTACGCGTTCGCCGTCCTTTAAGACGGTGACGTTCGAGTGATCCTGCTTTAAGTTCGACGTGACGGCGCCCGCGCCGGTGTGGGCCTTATGGCCCATGACGGAATCGCCGATGTAGTTATAGTGCGGGGCCTGCGCGCCGTCGAACAGGATGGCGTTTTTCACCTCGGTGGAATTGCCGACGACGCAGCCTGCGCCGATGAGCGCGTTGCCGCGGATAAATGCGCCGGGGCGCACCTCGGTCTCCGGCCCGATGATAGTGGGACCTGCAATGTAGACGTTCGGGTAAAGCTTGGCACTTTTCGCGACCCACACGTCTTCACCGCGCTGCTCGTATTCTTCGGGAGAAAGTGTTTTGCCGAGCGCTTTAATGAACTCGCCGATCTTCGGAAGCGCCTCCCACGGGTAGGTGCAGGCTTCAAGCAGCGGGCGCGCCGCGGTGTAGCTGAGATCATATAAGGCGCGGACGGTCAATTCTTCATGTTTTACGTTCATATTCATGTTCCTTTCTTGACTCAATCGTACTGAAATTCCGACTCTGCGGAACGGACTTGCGACTTTCCCATAAAACCCATTTTATATAGTATAATACAACTCCCCGCACATTTCCAGTCTGTGCGGGGAGAATTCAGGTTTTCTTAACCTTTTTTGTATGTTTACAGGTACTCTAAGGTGCGGATGGCGGCTTCCATGTAGATCTCGCCGGCATCCGTGCCGAGCTTATTTAAGTTGCGGGCGTCCCATTTTTCGCCGGAAAGGGAATCTGCCGCCCACATGAACTGGGCGAATTTGACGTTTCGGAACGCCGCGACGGTCGCCATGGCGGCACATTCCATCTCGACGACGGAGCAGCCTTGCTTTAAACGCTTTTCAACCTTGCCGCGCGTCTCACGAAAGAATGCGTCGGTCGTCCACGTTTTCACGCGAGCATAGGGGGCGTCCATGTCTTCGAGCGCTTGGCAGACGGCATCTACACAGGCAGGCTCGAGTACGGCTTCCTCGGAGGGCGGGGCGTAGTGGTAGCTGGTGCCCTCATCACGCACGGCGGCGTAGGGTACCAGAATGTGCCCGGCGGTGATGGCGTGATCGAGTGCACCGCAGGAGCCGAGCATCAAAAACTTTTTCACGCCGTGGGGGATCATCTCTTCCATGATGCCGCAGGCAGACGGCGCGCCGACGCGCATGCACATCAGCGCAAACGCGGTGCCGTTCGGCGCAGTGCAGCGATAGACCGGTTCTCCACCGTTGCAGTCCTGATATTGCATGATGACTTCGCCGTGAAATTCCGCCGCGTATTTCTCCGTAAGCGGGCGGGAGAACACGCCGATGAGTGCCTCCGGCATATTTTCCATCGGGTGATAGAATTCGCTCGGCTCAATGACGGCTGTTTTCTCCGGGTCAAAATCTGTGTGGATCATGGAATTCCCTCCTTCGTTTTCGCAAACGGCAAATTTTATCCATTATACCACGGGAGGGCTTTTTGTCAAGCAAAGGCTTAAATTTACCAAAATATTTTATAATTATATTGAAAAGTTGTGCGGGATACGCTATAATAGTTGCAAATACAACTATTGAGATCTTCTTAGGGGAAAGAGGGCATGTAATTTGAAAAGACTGGCGGTGTATTTAAAACCGTTTTTGCCGCGTATGGGCGTGGGCATCAGCTTTAAGGCGGTCGGTACGCTTGTGGAGCTCGCGATTCCGTGGATTTTGTCGTATATCATTGACGATCTGATCCCGCTGAAAGAGATTCGCCCGGTATGTCTGTGGGGCGGATTGATGATCGTGTGCTCGCTTATTGCGTGGGGCGGCAACATCACGGCGAACCGCATGGCGTCCGCTGTGGCGCGCGACTGCACGCGGCAGATCCGGCATGACCTTTTCCAAAAGATCTCGTATCTTTCGGAAAGCAGGGTCGATGCGTTCACAATTCCGTCGCTTATTTCGCGTATGACGAGCGATACATACGTTTTGCACCAGACGATTGGCATGATCCAGCGCATCGGCATCCGTGCGCCGCTGCTGCTTTTTGGCGGCATCATCGTATCCTTGACGATGGATCCGATGCTGACGCTCATTATGGTGGCGTCCTTGCCCATTGTGGGCGTAATTGTGTTTTACGTCTCGCGAAAAGGTGCGAAGCTTTTTAAGATCGTGCAGAAGGCTTCCGATTCCATGCTGCGCGTGGTGCGTGAAAACGCCGTGGGCGTGCGCGTCATCAAGGCGCTTTCCAAATCGGACTATGAGCGTGCGCGGTTTAAAAAGGTGAACGACGACCTCACCGAAAAGGAACGCACGGCAGAGAGCACCATGGCGCTCATTAACCCGGTGATGAGCCTTTTGCTGAACCTCGGCATTGTGGCGGTCATCACGGTGGGCGCGGTGCGCGTGAACAACGGCACCTCCGAGATCGGCAAGATCATCGCGTTTATGAATTTATACACCATCGTTTTGAACGCTTTGATGGCGATTAACCGCATTTTCATGATGCTTTCACGCGCATCGGCTTCCTCTGCGCGTGTATTGGAGGTGCTGGACACGCCGGTGGAGCTTTTCGAGACTGAGCCGCATCTCAGCTTTTTGCCGAAGGACGCGCCGCATGTGGAGTTTGACCACGTGACGTTCCGCTATGCGCGCGGCAGCTTTGCGGTGCGGAACATCGATTTTGCGTTAAAGCGCGGCGAGACGCTCGGCATCATCGGCGCGACAGGCGCGGGTAAATCGACGATTATTCGTTTACTCATGCGTTACTACGACGTTTCGGAGGGCTCCGTGAAAATAGACGGCGTGGATATCCGCGACTACGCGACGTCCGATTTACGCGCGAAGTTCGGCGTGGTGTTCCAAAACGACACGCTGTTTAAGGACACGATACGCGAGAATATCCGCTTAGGGCGAAACCTGACGGACGAGCAGCTTTTGGAAGCGGCACGACGCGCACAGGCGCTGGAATTTATTGAAGAACAGGGCGGCCTGGACGCGCCGGTCGCCATTAAGGGCGCGAACCTTTCGGGTGGGCAGAAACAGAGACTGTTGCTTGCGCGCGCGTTGGCGGGCGACCCGGACATTTTGCTGTTGGACGACTCCTCGAGCGCGCTCGATTACAGGACGGACTCGAAGCTGCGTGAAGAAATTCGCCTGCATTGTGCGGACGCGACAAAGATCATCATTGCGCAGCGCATCAGCTCCATCATGCATGCGGAAAAAATCATGGTGCTCGAAAACGGCAATGTCATCGGCATGGGTACGCACGAAGAATTGATGGAGACCTGTCCGCTTTACCGCGAGATCGGGGAGTCGCAGATCGGCGAGGGACTCGCAAAGGAGGTGCACGCATGAAAAGGCCGGAAACCGTGCAAACGGAAAAACACGAAAAGCCCAAAATGAAAAAAAAGGCGGTGCTGTCGCGTCTTTTGCCGTATTTGATGCGCTACAAATTTTTGATGCTCGGGGCGATTTTACTGACGGTCGGCGGCAATTTGCTTTCACTGGCGGGACCGTACATTTCGGGTCTTGCGGTGGATGCGATGGAGCTCGGCCGCGGCAAAGTCAATTTTGAAAAGGTGGGCTGCTATGGCGTTCTGATGGTTGTGATGTACGCGATATCCGCAGCACTTTCGTATGCGCTGACGCGCCTTATGATCGTCATCAGCCGCCGCGTGGTGAACACGATGCGGCACGATGTGTTCCAAAAGCTGAGCGAGCTGCCGGTCGGATACTTCGATACACACCAGACGGGCGACATTTTGAGCCGTATTTCGTATGACATCGACACCATCAACACCTCGCTTACGAATGATATGGTGCAGGTGTTCGCGAGCGCCGTCACAGTCATCGGCGCGCTCATCATGATGCTTTCCATTTCGCCGACGCTTGTGCTGGTGTTTGTTTTCACTGTGCCGCTTTCGATGTTCATGACGAAGAAGATCACAGGCTTTACGCGGCCACTGTTCCGCAAGCGCTCTGCAAAGCTGGGCGAGCTGAACGGCTTTGTGGAGGAAATGATCAGCGGGCAGAAGACGCTGCGCGCGTATAGCCAAGAAGAAAACACCATTAAGAAGCTCGATAAACAGAACGACGAGACCGTGGACGCGTACTACCGCGCCGATTATTACGGCAGCATGGTGGGACCGTCCGTCAACTTCGTCAACAACCTTTCGCTTTCACTCGTCAGCTTTTTCGGCGCACTGCTGTTTTTGGGCGGGTCAATCTCTATCGGCAACATTTCGAGCTTTGTACTGTATTCCCGCAAGTTCAGCGGGCCGATCAACGAAATCGCGAACATCATCGGCGAATTGCAGTCGGCGTTTTCGGCGGCGGAGCGCGTGTTCCGCTTACTGGATGAAGAGCCCGAGGTCGCGGACAGTCCGAATGCCGAAGGCCTCACCGAAGCTGAGGGTGACGTAGACCTTTCGCACGTGAACTTCGGCTACACAAAGGACAGACAGATCATCAAAGATCTCTCGCTGCATGTGCCGAAGGGTGCGCTTGTGGCCATTGTGGGCCCGACGGGCGCGGGCAAAACGACCATCATCAATTTGCTGATGCGCTTTTACGATGTGGACAGCGGAGAGATTACGCTTGACCATAAGCCGATCAAAGATCTGACGCGCCGCAGCCTGCGCCTTAATTACTCCATGGTTTTGCAGGACACATGGCTTTTTACGGGCACGGTGTATGAAAACATCGCCTACGGCAGCGAAAAGGCGACGCGCGAAGACGTGGAGCGCGTGTGCAAGGCGTGCGGCATCCATGACTACATCAGGACGCTGCCGGCCGGTTATGAAACGGTGCTCGAGGACGACGGCGCGAATATCTCAAAGGGACAAAAGCAGCTGATGACCATTGCACGCGCGATGCTGCTGGAGTCGTCCCTGCTCATTCTGGACGAGGCGACCTCAAACGTCGATACGCGCACGGAGCTGCGCATACAAAAGGCCATGCGTACGCTGATGGCGGACAAGACCTGCTTTGTCATTGCGCACCGCTTATCGACCATTCGCAACGCGGATATGATCTTAGTCGTGCGCGACGGCGAGATTGTGGAGCGCGGCACGCATGAAAGCTTGATGCAGGGCGACACATTCTACCGGCATTTGTATAACGCACAGTTCGCATAAAAACGCAGAAACGGGGGCTGTTATGAGACGTATACGGAGAACATTGCCCCACGCGGCGTGGATGTGAAAGATATTCAGGCTGCAAAGGCGCGTGAAACGCAAAATGCGGCCCCAAAAATTTTAAGAAAATACTAAGTTGAAACCGCTTGAAAAAATTCATTTTCGGTCTTATAATCATGCTGAATACGCAGTTCTGAGAAACTGTGAGCAGGAGACCGGGGGTGGAGGACATCAGGCGGTTTTTACATACGCTGTACGGATTGTTTGAAAAGGGAACGCGCATTCGGGGCATTTTGGGCTGCTTTCTCGGCGGATTATTTTTGAATATCGTTATAGAGCTGATGGACAGGCAGAGCCTTTCCGCTGTTTTTGTGCTGCTCGAATCGCACCCGCTGGCGTTTTTGGAAAACGTGCTGATTTTGACGTTTTCCTTTTCGCTGTGCCTGTTTTCCAAGCGGCGGTGGTTTTTCGGCATTTTGATCGGCACGGTGTGGCTTGGACTCGGTATTGCGAATTTATATGTGCTCAGCTACCGCGTTTCGCCGCTTTCCGCCATTGATTTTGCGATTTTGCAGCTCGATTGGTCGTTTATCGGCATTTACATGAGCGTACCGGCGTTTATTTTGCTTGTTATTGCGGTGATTTTGCTGCTTGCGGGGCTTGTGATGCTTTTTAAAAAGTGCCCGAAAAGCCCGGTGCACCGGCTCTTTAACACGGCGGTGAGCGTGATACTCCTTTGCGCATGCATTGTCATTCCGTATCTGCCGACGTCCTTAGGTTTCGGCGAGAATACATATACGGATGTTATCCGTTTGACAGAGGATTACGGCTTTGCGTACACGTTTACGCGCAGTCTCGTTGACACGGGCATCGACCGGCCGGAGGATTACTCCGCCCGCCGCGTGCGCGCCATTGCAGCGGAGGTGCTGCGCACAAAGGACAAAGCGCCCGAAGACGTGCCGAACATCATCTTTTTGCAGCTGGAGTCGTTTTTCGACGTGAACCGCTTAAAAGACGTGACGTTCTCCGAAAACCCGGTGCCGTATTTTGAAGAGCTGAAGGAGACATGCCCCAGCGGGTATTTCACCGCGCCGTCTGTTGGCGCGGGCACGGCGAACACGGAATTTGAGGTCATCACGCAGATGAATGTGCAGGACTTCGGCACGGGCGAATATCCGTACAAGACGATTTTGCAGGAAACGCCGTGCGAGTCCATCGCGTATGACTTAAAAAAACTTGGGCTCGCGTCGCACGTCATTCACAATAACACGGCGACGTTCTATGACCGCAACATCGTGTTCCCGAAGCTCGGGTTCGATTCATTCACGACGCTTGAATACATGAACCACGTGGAGACAAACGAAATCGGCTGGGCGAAGGATAAGATTCTGACAAAAGAGATTGTGCGGGCGCTTTCCGAAACGGAGGAACGCGACCTTATTTACACCATTTCGGTGCAGCCGCACGGCGCGTATCCAGAGGAGAGCGAGACGGCGGATATCAAAGTGCTTTCCGGCATAGAAGACCCCGCTTTGCGCGGACAAATGGAATATTACGCGACACAGATTCACGAGGTGGATGAATTTCTGCGCACGCTGACCGATGTGCTGACGACGTGGGAGGAGCCGACCGTTTTGGTGCTGTACGGCGACCACATGCCGTCGCTGGAGATCAGCAAGGATATGCTGGACCTTTCTGCGGGCGGCCTGTTTGAAACGGAGTACGTCATTTGGAGCAACTGCGGCGTGGGGGGCGCGGATAAAAACGTGAAGGCGTATCAGCTTTCGTCCCGTGTTTTGGAGCTTTTAGACATCAACGTAGGCACACTGACGAAATTCCACCAGTTAAACCCGTGGCGCGGTGCATACGAAACGGAGCTGCGCACGCTGCAATACGACATGCTGTACGGCGACCGTGTGGTATACCACGGCGAGCAGCCGTTTGTGGAGACCGACATGCGCTTCGGCACGCGGGACATCACTGTGAACACGGCGTATGTGCAGAACGATATGCTGATGGTGCGCGGCAAAAATTTCACGCCGTACAGCGTGATTTACGTGGACGGCAACGCGAAGGAGACGACGTTCCTGTCCGAATATGCCGTGACCTGTGCGGCGGACGGCATAGAAAAAGGCGACCGCGTGACGGTGCGGCAGGTGGCGGAGGACGGCACGGAGCTTTCGGAAGCCATTGCCGACCCGTACGGGGATTAAATCGGAGGAAAACGTGACAGCGTACTATCATTTGCCCGGCTTATTTGAATTTTTCGAGCTGTACAGTGTGTTTTTGCCGCTGTACGGAGCGCACAGAGAATATTTTTACGAGTGGTGCGAGATCGCGTCTGTTTACGGCGCGCCGGCGGACTGCCTTTGGGGCGGCGGACGCCTCGGCGACGGCGAGCACGACCCGCGCACGGTACTCTCGCTCATGCGGGAATATAACATCTCCGCGCGGCTGACGTTCAGCAATTCTTTGTTGGAGGAAAAGCATTTATCCGACCCGAAGTGCAACACGCTGTGTAAGCTGTTTGCGGAAAGCGAAAGCCCGCAAAACGGCGTGATCGTGCATTCCGATTTACTGTTAGACTATTTAAAAAAGACGTACCCGGGGCTGTATTTTGTTTCGTCTACGACGAAGGTGCTGACGGACTTTGAAGACTTTAAACGGGAGCTCGAACGCGAAGATTTTCGGTTTGTCGTGCCGGATTTTCGGCTGAATAAACAAGTTGAAAAGCTGAACGCGCTGCCGCAGGCGCTGAAGGACAAGGCGGAGTTTCTCTGCAACGAGTGCTGCTCTTTCGGCTGCAAAGACCGCAAAGCGTGTTATGAAGCCGTGAGCCGCAAAAACCTCGGTATAGACGGCCCGGAACACATCTGCACCGCGCCGAACGCAAAGGAGGGCTACCGCTTTTCAAAGGCGATGGAGAACCCGGGTTTTATCGGTGTTGCAGATATACAGAACGTATATCTGCCGATGGGCTTCACGAACTTTAAAATTGAGGGCAGGGGACTTGGCAGTGCGCTCATTTTGGAATTTCTGCTTTACTACATGACAAAGCCGGAATACCGGCTGCGCGTGCGGGAAGAAATATATTTAGACAACATGCTCGATCTGTTTTGAAGAAAGCACGGTTTACGGCAAATTTCGCTGCGGGCCGTTTCTTTTTCTCAGCTTCTGTGCTATAATGACGGAAACGAGAAACATGAGGGAAAGGGTGTTCATTTATGGATCTGGAACGAATCGAAAAAGCGGTGCGGGAAATTCTGCTGGCTGTCGGAGAAGACCCGGAGCGCGAGGGCCTGCAGGAAACACCGAACCGTGTGGCACGCATGTATGCGGAGATTTTCTCGGGGTTAAAATCCGACCCGAAGCAGCATCTCAAAATTTTCCACGAAGAGGGCGAGCACGACGAGCTCGTTTTTGTGCGGGACATTCCGCTTTACTCCGTATGTGAGCACCATTTGCTGCCGTTCATCGGCAAGTGCCATATTGCGTATATCCCGCGCGACGGCAAGATCATCGGGCTTTCCAAATTTGCCCGTATTGTCGATTGCTTTGCGCGGCGTCCGCAGGTGCAGGAGCGTCTGACGGCGCAGATTGCGGACTTTATCGAAGAAAACCTGAACCCGCGCGGCGTGGCGGTGTTCATTGAAGCGGAGCACTTGTGCATGACGATGCGCGGCGCGCGTGCGGCGGGCGCTTTGACGCAGACCTCTGCCTTGCGCGGCTGCATGCGCACGGAAGCGAAGACCCGCAACGAGGTCATGCTGCTGCTTGCAAAGTAAGGAGACCGATATGACGGAATTTTACGCGGCGGGAAAACACTTTCCACTGAACAGAACCTATGTGATGGGCATTTTGAACGTGACGCCGGATTCGTTTTCCGACGGCGGCAAGTATTTTGACCCCGAAAAAGCGGTGCGCCACGCGGTAGAGATGGAAGCGCAGGGCGTGGACATTGTGGACATCGGCGGGCAGTCCACCCGCCCGGGCAGCGTGCGCATCTCGCCCGAAGAAGAATGGGCGCGCATTGAAAACGTGGTGAAGGCAGTTGCGGAGAAGACGAACCTTGCTGTTTCCATCGACACGTTTTACCCCGAGGTGGCGGAAAAAGCCCTCAAAGCCGGCGCACATATCATCAACGACGTGACGGGTTTTGCACCGGAAATGTGGCGCGCGGTGGAAAACACCGACTGCGGCTGCATCGTGATGCACCCCGGCGATCCGGATGACCTGAACGGCGCGGGCGGCAACATTTTGGAACGCGTTCGGGCATTTTTTGAGAAGAAAACGACGGAAGCGGAACAGCATGGCGTCAATAAAAATCGCCTTTGCTTCGACCCGGGCATCGGCTTTGGCAAGACAAATGAGGAAAATTTCGCGCTTATCGCAAACCCGGAGAAAATCCGCGTGCCGGATACGGCACTTTTGATGGCGGCGTCGAGAAAACGCGTTATCGGTGCTGTTTGCGGCAACCCGCCGTTTGAAGACCGCATGGCGGGCACGGTGGCGGCACATACGGCATCGGTGCTGTTCGGCGCAGACATGGTGCGCGCGCACGATACGTTTGAAGCGGTGCAGGCGGCGCGCGTAGCGGACGCGATAAAGCAATTCAGAAAGGGAGTATAAAAATGGAAACAATACGCATTAAGGGCCTTGAGATATTTGCCTACCACGGTGTGAACCCGGAGGAAAAGGAAAACGGCCAGAAGTTTATTTTAGACATTGCGATGCAGGCGGACATTTCCCGCGCGGCGCAGACAGATGACCTCAACGAGACTGTGAACTACGCCGCCGTGCGCAAAACGGTGAACGCGGTGTTCACGGCGCAGAAATATGACCTCATTGAGCGCGCGGCGCAGGTGGTATGCGATGCGATTTTGGAGAACTACCCGAAGGTGCAGAGCGTGACGGTGGAGCTGAAAAAGCCGGAAGCGCCCATCAACGCGGTGTTCGATTACGTCTCGGTCGAAATGACAAGGAGCCGTGTATGAAGCGCGTCGTCTTGGGGCTCGGCACAAATTTAGGCGACCGCCGGGAAAATCTGCGCGCAGCGCTCGCGGCGCTTTCGCATTTGCCGAAAACGGAGGTCGAAAACGTTTCTTCCGTGTGGCAGACCGCGCCGTTTGACGTGCCGGACGAGCAACAGGACTATTGGAACATCTGCGTTTTGATGAAAACGGAACTTTCGCCAAGTGCGGTGCTCGGCGCGTGCCTCGGCATAGAGGCAGCGATGGGGCGCGTGCGGGAAATTTACCACGGTGCACGGTGCATGGACTTAGATGTTTTGCTGTACGAGGGCTTCAAACAGCGCGAAAAGGAGCTCAATGTGCCGCACCCCGGCATTTTGGAGCGCGCGTTCGTGCTGTTCCCGCTTTTGGAACTGTTTCCGAAAAAGAATGCGTTTGGCTTCGATTTTGCGGACGCACCGGGCTTTAAAGACGGGGACGACGTGCAGCGCGTCGGCGCGGCGAAAGAAATCTTGGATTGATATTTCTAATGCAGAAAATTGAGGAAGCTAAGTGCTTCCCTTTTTCTTTTGAAATGTAAACTTTCCGTGTCTGATTACAGAAAGATTTCAAAAAAGCTTGAAAAAGTTACCGAATTGTAATATATTATAAGGGTGGAGTTTTTCAGGACTCTTGATTTTTGTGAAAACACGGAGTTAATCGATATGAAGATGAAGAAAAAAGGCTTGCGTTTTGTGGCCGGTGTGCTGGCGGTGACGATGCTCATTTCTTCCAACTCGGTCTTTGCGACCACGACGGCGGAATACGATGAGCAGATTGAATCCATTAAATCGCAGCAGGCGGAAAATGAAGCCGAGGCCGAGCGCCTTAACGAAAAGCTTGATTTGCTGCGCGACCAGACGAGTGAAGCCGAAGCGTATCAGGCAACGCTCGAAGAGCAAATCACGACGTACCAGACGAGCATCGACCTTGCGGTGCAGAACATTACGCAGCTCAATACGAACATCACGAACCTCGAAGCCGAGATTAAAAAGGCGGACGAGGAATATGCCGATACATTTGCGGAATTGAAAGTCCGTTTGCGCTCGCTGTATGCTTCCGGCGGCAACCTGACGACGCTGCAGATCTTATTTGATTCCACAAGCCTTTACGATTTTTCCATGCGCTCCGAGGCGATGAAGACCATCACGAAGCACGACCGCGAGCTGATGGAGAAAATCCGCCTTTACCGCATTCAGACGCAGGATCAGCGCGATGAGCTCAACAAAGAAAAAGAAGAGCTTGCCGACCAGAAGAAAGACCTTGAAAAGAAGCAGGAAGAATTGCAGGCGCTCGAGGAAGAAAACCAGAAGCTCATCGACGAGCTGAATGTCCAGAGCAGCGAGACGGAAAGCGATTTGGCGGCGGCCGAGGCGGCGAAGGAAGATTACGTTTCGCAGCTTGACCAGCTTATCGCAGACCGAAACGCGCAGGCCGAAAAGGAAGAGGAAGCACGCCGTCAGGCAGAAGCGAACCAGAATGCCGCGAACAACAACTCCGGCAGCGGCAACACGTCTTCCGGCTCGGGTAACACGAGCGATGTTTTGAACACCGGCGACCTTTCATTCAGTTGGCCGCTTGCGGGCTACGGCTACGGTAGCATCACACAGTATTTCGGCGGCATGTTCAGTGGCTCGCCGCACGGCGGTGTGGACATCGGCGTTCCGTACGGTACCCCCATTTACGCGGCGGAATCCGGCCAGGTCATCTCTGCGGAGTACCACTGGTCCTGGGGCAATAACGTGCTCATCTGGCACAACGGTACATATTCCACGCGCTACGCGCATTGCAGCTCGCTTGCAGTTTCCGCAGGCGAATATGTGGAAAAGGGCCAGATCGTCGGCTATGTCGGCTCCACAGGTCAGTCCACGGGCAACCACCTCCACTTTGAGGTCTACCAGAACGGCACGCGCGTTGACCCGCTGAATTTCGTGTAAGATAGCTTATAAAATGATAAACACTCCAAAAAGTTCGGTTTTCGTTGATAAGGCAGTAAATCAAATTATCACCGCAGCTGAATCGGCAATGGGAGAAAAACTGAGTTGCAAAGCTACGGGCTGATAACGAAGTATTAAAAGAACTTAGTTATCAGGCGTAGCAATGGCAAGGAAAATCACCAAGATTAGTTCATTATGAACTTTTCTCGGTGATTTTCTTATATCCGTACATTCGATTTACGCTAATTCTCCTGCTACAATAATTGCAGAAAATCAAAGGAGGAACAGCGTATGAAGCAGAAATACTATGTAGAACTGAACCGGCAGGAATGGCGGCTTATCATTGAGGGGCTGAACCGGTTCCGCAACAAGTTGATTGCGGCGGGACGGTACACAGATGCCGTAGATGAGATATTAATCAAAGTCGCCAAGGCAAAGCCGCAGAAGTCAATGTTGTGGGGATGGAGGCGCCGATGATGGAAAAGTACATTACCGATGAACGCACAGGGCTGAAATATGAATTGGTCGGAGACTATTACCTGATTGCCGGGGACGATGAGCCAGAGCAAGAACAAGAGCCAATCGGAATATGGGGACAGCGGCACCTCCGCTATCTCAAGGAGCATCGCCGTGTGCGATATGCCAACCTTCTGACCACCGGTAAGCTGAACGATTACCTTGCAGACCTCAACGAGCAGGCAGAAGCAATGTTTTCTCAGCTTGTAAAGCTGCTTGCCGAAATGGAAGGCGTAACGGAGGTCCTCAAAGCAGAAAACCAGATGCTTTGGGTGCAGAAAATGGACAATCTTCGAAACACTGCAATGGAAATCGTTTTAAACGAGCTTATCTACTGTTAGAAATGACGACCATCAAAAAAGAGCATAAGTATGTTTGCAGAAAAGCCGGTGGATGCCGGCTTTCTTTTTTCTTGCGGTGAACCGAAAAAGGCCCACGCACTGTCCTATCCTAATAGTCGGAGGTGATGGAGGGGTGACTGCAAAATGGGGGCTGTTCTGGTATGTGGACGGGGAATTGCTGTGCTTTCCCGTTTCCGGTGACGAAGCCGATACGGTCGGCAGCAATCATCGGCGGTTTTGGGAAACGCTTCCGCATTCCCTTACCGGCGGGATGTCCTACAACTACTTTCCCCGTGGGCGGGTAGAGCTGCGGCACGGGAAAGCCGTCGTCTACTTGCATCCCTCGCTCTGCACACCGGGAATTGATATCCGGATTCGCCTTGCTTTTTCGCTGCCGGATGAGGTGCCGCTGTCGTTCAAAGCCGACGGAAGCCGGCACTATCGCAGTATTCAGAAGGAACAGGAGGGATGAGCATTGGACATACAGCCAGAGAAAACCTGCTGCTTTACGGGGCATCGCCCCCAATTTTTTCCCTGGGGCAGCAACACCGGTGATCCCGCCGCTGCCAAAATGCTTCGTGCGTTAGAGAGCGAAATTTTGCAGGCCATTGCCGACAGCTATACGACATTTCTCTACGGCGGTGCGCTGGGAGTGGACGCTTGGGCGGCGGAGATTGTGCTGCGGCTGCGTAAGAATCTGCCGCTGACGCTGATAGTGATTCTGCCCTTTCCGGGCTATAACGCCGATGTAACAGAGAATTCCTATCGGCAAACTATAGCGGCATCTGACCGCATTCTCTGTGTGGAACCGGTACGGCGGATGGCCGCTTTGGCGGCCCGGGACCGGTATATGATTGACCGCAGCAGCCGCCTGATCGCCGTCTACGATGAGCATTCCCGGATCCATAGCGGAACCTGGCGGGCGCTGTGCTACGCAAGGAAAAAGCAACTGGGAATCCGGCAAATTCGCTGGATGGAGTATCTATAAAGAGGCGAGTACAGATGGACATTTTCAGGTTTATAGACTCCGCCGACATCCGGCGATACCTGGTGGAAATTCAATACCGATTCAGCACAGAGGAAAAAATGTTTTTGATCTGGTACTGCAAGACTGCCACACTGAACGAAAAAATCGCCGCATGGCAGGAAATAGTCGGGTATGTGCCGAGTTGTCCTTGGGACTACGCTTTGGGTGTCCGAGAGCGGGTAGCTGCATACATCGAACTGCAGGAAGAAATGTTGGGACAGTTTCAGTCGACAGACGGTTGCGTCTATCAATACAGATTAGCAGCGGCGGGAGAAACTGATTCGGGCAGCGTGTATCGCAGTTACGAGGATTGTCTTGCTGCCGCAATACATGCGGCACATGCTGCGGGCTGCTGCAAACTGGAGATCCGCAAGGAACCGCTCAATGCGGCAGTGCACAGCCGTCGGATAGGCACCTGTCTCTTCAATCAGGACGGTGAGATCATGCAAATTAATTGCCTGCTTCGGCAGTCGACACTGCCGGGGCAGGCAGAATGAACAGGAGGAAAAGAAGTTGGACATGTATCGTTTTATTGATTCCCGTGATATGCGGGAGCACCTGCAAAAGCTGAACTATTCATTTACCACGCCGGAGGCGGCTTTTCTGGTGTATTGGTGCAAAAACGCTGCACTGGAGGAAAGAATCGCCGCATGGCGGGAGATCATCGACACCATGCCGAACTGCGCTATGGCGGGGCGGCTGAATTTGGAGGCCATTCCGGATTTTCACCAGTTTCTGCGGGACTATATTGACCTGCAGGAGCGGGATCTGCGGCGCTTCAAGGAACCGGATGGCTGCGTCTATGTCTGTGAGCTGTCCCGGCAGGGTGAATTATGCGGAGATATGGAATTCGGCCCGTTCAGTGATTTTGAGCACTGCCTGTCCGACTGCCAGTACGCAGGTATTCGAGAAAACACATTCAACCTTCGCATTATCAAGCGCCCCATGGATCCGGGTGAGTATTTGACGTGGGATGATTATTGCATCCTGACCCTGCAGGGAGAGGTGTGCCAGCTGGAGTGCAGAGAGTTTAACGACCGTGACTTGATTCTGTCCATTGCCTTTGAGGGGATGTGGTTCGACTTTCCTACCCCATTTCACGCCGGGGACATCGTGTGTTCTCACAGATGGCCCGACGAGCCCTTTGTGCTGACCGACCTCTGCACCTGGGACGCTGAAACCCTTCGGCGGGAGATGCCCGTTTCGGGATACTCAGACAAATGGCTCAGCAACCTGGACCGCACACTGGCAAGAATGCGTGCCAAAGGCGATGCCAGCGACATGACCTGCAGTGGATACACCGTGTCAGGCGATCCGGGAGAGGCCATACCGTTTGTGTTTCACGATCATCCTCTCGACAATTATTTGGATCTGGAATACTACCGAGGGCCGCTGAAGGGCATCCACAAACTGCTGAAACCCATCAGCAGATTTCTCAAGGGCAACCGCAGCATTGAATATCTGCTGAACATCTACTGTCTGGCGCAGCAGCAAACAATGTTGGAGAACAGCATCGCATGGTTTCGGAACTGTTATAACAAGGAAGCACTCGCAGATATTGGTATTCTTCCCAAAAATGAATCGTCTCAAGAAAAAACATGAAAATATGGACGATGCTCAACACCTGACACCGTAGGGCGAAAAAGGCGCACAGAGTGCGCTATCTTATCCATACCAAAAGAAAAGGAGAAAACACTATGGAACACGAAAAGCAAGTGGAAGTCGTCAAGCAGGCACTGGATCTGGAAACACAGATCCAGGTGCTGGAGCAGTTTCTGCCGGAGGAGCGGGCGGAGACCTACGCCGAACCGGAGCCCCGGCCGCCGGTGCGGCAGGAGGCCCATTACACCGAGCCGCCTATCCGGCACGGCTGTAAGGTCAACTGGCTGCTGATGCTGGGGCCCGCCGGGATCACGCTGGCCCTCTCCACCTTCAGCAACAATGCTTTTCTCGTCTGGATGTTTGCACTGACGCTGTTTGTCTGGGTGCCTGTGTATTACTTCGCTCTTTACCGCAAGCAAAAGGCAGCAACCATCGATAGAATCCGCAATTCCGCCGAATACCAACAGCAGTGCACGGCCGCCCGTATGGCCACAAACCGGCAGCAGCAGGAGTTTGACGAGGCATATGCCAAGGCGAAGGAGGAATATGACTCCGTGCTCCTGCCCCGGTATCAAGCGGCCCGCAGCGCATGGGAAGCGGAGCATCAAGCGCAAATCAGGAAAGAGGAGCAGGAGTTGGCCCAAGCAAAGAAGGAACTGACGGCGCTCTACGGGGAGACCCGCATCGTCCCGGCACAGTACCGGCGGGTGGACGCCTTGCAGTACATCTATGACATGATCTCCACCTCGGACTACGATGTGCGGCAGGCTATCGAGTACTTCGATAAGAGCCAGCAACGAGCGCTGGAGGAAATGCGTCTGCAGGAGCAGCAGCAGGCCAACGCCCTGGCCATGGAGCAGAACGACCTGCTGGATCGGCAGAACTCCATTGCGGAGAAAGCCCGGCGGGACGCCAACATTGCGGCGGCAGTGGGTGCCGTGCAGCGGCACAATACCAACAAGACCATCAAAAAGTGGATGGAGAAATAAGCAACGGCGGCAGTTATATCACCTGCCGCCGTATGCGTTTTATTGGGGGTGGAAGGAAATGCGGTCACTGCACGATTTCTTGCAGGGGGATATGATCTAGTGTGCGTCCGGCCTCGTCCGTCAGATATTCATTGTGGCCGGTGCTCTCCTGATCCCACAGCACGGTGACGGTGTCGGCTTCGGCGGCACGGGCTTCGGCAAACGCCCGGATCAGCGGCAGCCAATCAAAATTCGCCCCGGACACCCGAAAATAGAGATCCCGGCTGCCGGGCACGGTGTCATATAGTCCGCCCAGACGCACCCGGAGAAATCCGCTGTTCAGCGCCCGGTTTACGGCGGCGTTCAGCTCCGGCAGCCGGGCCGGGTCCACATAGAAAAGCTCCCCGGCGTGCCGCTCCACAAAAGCATGGCTGAGGAAAACATAGGGCCGCTCCCGGATGGCCAGCAGCAGGTTCCGCACCAGATTGCGGTTGGACCGCAGCGCCACACCGTAGGCGGCGATCAGGTCAAGGCACAGCTGCCGGGTCTCCTCGCTTTGGGTAGCATCATACAGCCATTCGGCGGCGTAGAGGGTCTCCTCCGCCTCCGCCGGGTCGGCGTTTCCGTAGTAGTGCCATTGACAGGGGAACGCCGTGCCGTCCCGCCGCAGCATCCATGCAGTAGTCTTATCCATACGCATCAGCTCCTTTCGGGGAATAGTGTAGCACGGTGAGTGGGGCAAAAATGGGGCACAGGGAAACAAGTTCCCTGTGCCCACTATTGTGTACTACCTTTTCTTTTGCTCTTTTACATATGCTGCATAGCTTTTTTTATCGTCTGCTCTATGAAGATTTGCAGCCACTCCCCAATCCTCAAGCTCATCCTGCAGTGTTTTCTCTTTGATCTGCGCCCGGCAGGCCACATATTGCTCCCGATTCATTTTGCTCCACGGGCCAAACCTGCTGACATTGTATTGCTGCATAATGAAACTGTCCAAAGGAATATGTAATTTTTGAATTGCATCAGCTTCTCTGAAAAAATTCGGAATAGAGCCCAGTTTCTCTTGGTCGTCCATATTCTTGAAAATGACCGCAAAAACAAGTAAATACTTTGTTGCCATGTTGACCCATTTCTGTGCTTGGCCGTAAGTAAGTAGGCCGATCAGCCATTTATCGTAAATGTGCTGCAGCTTTTTGCAGAGCTCATCATGCCAGAAATCGTAATCCCGCCGCATTTCGTCCGTTTCCCGCATCGCTTCCCTGATTGCATTTGATGCGCAATAACGGTACTTCCACTTCTGTGCATATTCCTCCGCCGCAAACCTCTTCAATGTGTGGGATGCCATGTCCACATAAGCCCGATCGATTGCCGCATTGACGGGATCGGCCATATCGCCAAAGTAGCATTGCAGAACAAAGCAATAGCATTTCTTTTCCAAGTCACTCATCATCTAAATGTCCCTCCATCAATTATATTTCTCCAACGCTTTTTTCAAAGCGCTTTTGACCTTTTCTCGTAGGCGCTGGGGCTCCAGCACCGTCACATCCGGGGCGAAATTCAGGGCAAACTGCTCCATGGCCATCTCATTGGTAAAGGCCGTCACGGTAACATCGGCATCGTCCTCGTCGGAGAAGGTCACCTCCGTGCCAAACAGGTCGATGACATCGCTGACCATGGCCTTGGCCACCCGGAACACCGCCCGGACATTGTCACTGGCATACATAAAGGGGTGCTCCTTCATATAAGTGGCCAGATCCAGCGTCCGGCCGTTGGCCCACTTTAGATGCTCAAAGGGCTTGGCGGGTTCGTCCAAAATCTTCAGCTCCGTGATGCGGTCCAGCCGATAGTTGGAAATGTCGTCATACTTGTCATAGTTGCAAATCAGGTAATATTTCCCCTCCTTGGCCGCCATCTGGTAGGGGGAGATAATGTACACCCGTTCTGTGCCGTCGGGGCGGGTCTTGCTGTGCTGGCGCTTGTCCGTGCCGTACTCCAGATACTTGAAGCTGACCTTCCGCCCCCGGCTGATGGCCTCGTCCAGCAGCTCGATGGTGAGAAAGAGCTGCTTGTTGTCGGTCTTGTCCTCCGGCAGGCGGGCAATGTGCTTCACCCGGCTGCGAAAATACACATTGGACAGGCCCTCCAGCTTGTCCACCAGCTCCTTGCACTGGCTGTAAGGAATGTGCTTGGAAAAAAGCAGGCTGTCAATAAGCAGCCGCAGCTCGCCGTCGGTGAAGTCCCGCTCCAGATAGAAGTCTGACCACAGGTAGCTCTCCTCAGGCACGCCGGTCTTGGGGTTCGGCACCATGCGAATGGATTCGCTGTACTCGATGTTGTAGCCGCAGTCCATGAGGTTCAGAATGTTCCGCCGGATGGCTTTGCGGTCGGCGGTCATATCGTATTCGGTTTTCAGAATCTCGGCGATGTCCTTCTGACTCAGGCGATGTTCCTCGTCGGAATACTTCCGCAGTATATCCAAAATGTTCAGAATCAGCAATTTTTTCGGCTGTTTCACAGGCATGGGATCACTTCCTCTTCTACCATATTCTATCACGGTATATCTTATAATACAAGATGGCGTGGGGCAAAAACAGGCCACAGAATACCGAAGTAGGCACACATGGCGCTAATCCGTGAAGGCTCCGCACTCCGCACGCACGGCGATCTGCTCGCGAAGCCGGCGAACCTCTTTTTCGCAGGCCGCCAATTGATCCGAATCAAGAATCAGCGCAGAAAATAGGGCTGGAAGTCACGCCGAAAAGCCTATCTTCGGCCTTGCCGGGGCTGCAATCTCCGGCATTTCAATATCCTCGGCGCTCAGGGTCGTGATGTCTTCTTGCGTGAGACTTTCGTAGTCTTTAGTCAGCAGCCGGGTGGCCTGCGCCATTTTTGCTTTTTCGAGGATATTGCGAACATAGCGGCCATTGCCGAAATCCGCCTGTCTCCGGGTCGTCTCAAAAACAGAGGCCAGTTTTTCCTGCGCCCGATCGTCCAAGTGCAAGCCCTTCTTTTGGGCCGTCAGCGCCGCAATGCTGCATAGCTCCTCCACGCTGTAATCCGCAAAGGGTACATGATAGGCAATGCGAGAGCGCAGGCCGGGATTCTTCTGCAAAAATTCCTCCATCCTATCCGGGTACCCGGCGAAGATCACCACCATGTCGTCCCGGTAATTCTCCATCTCCTGCACGATGGTGTTGATGGCCTCATCCCCATAAGAGCCGCTGCGGTCATCCACCAGAGCGTAGGCCTCGTCAATAAACAGTACGCCGCCCTCCGCCTGCTCAAACTTTTTCTGCACGGTCTGCGCCGTCCAGCCTATATATTTGCCCACCAGGTCGCCCCGCCCCACTTCCACCAAATGTCCCCGGGACAGCAGCCCGTTTTCCCGCATGATCCGGGCAAAGAGCCGGGCCACGGTGGTTTTGGCCGTGCCGGGATTGCCGGTAAACACCATGTGCATGGCAGGGCGATCGACTTTCATACCTTTGTCCGCAAAAAGCTTCTGCGCCTTGTGGTAGTTCAGCGCCTGCAAAATGACATTCTTGGCCTCGGTCAGGCCAATCATTTCCATCAACTCCTTGTAGGCGTCGCCTTTCGGTTTGGCTTTCTCCACCTCGGTTTTTACAGTGGTAATCTCTTTGTACTGGGGATACACGGTAGTTTTCAGCTTGTTGTTATACCAACCATCGAAGATTGTCCTCAGCTCCGGCGCCAGATATCCCCGGTTTCCCTCCAGCTTAGCAAACAACTTTTTGTCTGTGCGGACATGGTTTTCCCGGGCCAGCAGCTTCAAGTAATCTCCGGCCCGCTCTCCCACGGCAAATTCTTCCTTTAGTTCCACAAAACTGACCGTGCCGAGATTTTCGTAAAAAAGCTCTTTCAGCTTCGTGCATTCCCGGGGCAGACAAAGGATGGTCAGCACCTGATGACGGTATTTTTTGATGTAGTTGCATAGCTTTTCAATGGTATCACGGATCCCGTCAGCCGTATCCTCGTCTGTGTCACCGTAGTCGGCGCTGTATTGGACGATCACTGTGCCGCCGGCGTTACTTTTGTAAAACTGGTCGTAATCCGAGGACTTCCCATACAACGCCTCTCCGCGAAAGTAGACAGAGCTGTACCGCCTGTTTTGCAGTCGACCGTTAGCGTAGAGCGATGGCAGCAAGGACTGGATCATCTCCCGGCGGATGCCTGCGTCATCGGTCTGTATCAAGTAGTGGACGGGATGACCAACGATTTTTGCGGAAGCGCCCCCGGCGTAAATGCGGTCCAGCTCCGGGAGAAGGCAGTCCTTCGTAAAGAGCCGTTCGGCTTTGGCATAGATCTCGTCCTTGCAAGCCTCGTCCATGAGATCCTCCCAGAAGCGGAAGTCACTGAAGCGCTGATTTACCATGTAGTCCAAATCCAGTGTCTTCAAAACATCGTCATCATCTTCAATATAATCATTTCGGCTGGCTCGGTGCAGCAAATTACAAGCAGTATGGAGAGAAATCTCCTCCGCATGGATATCCGTCAGCTTCACGCCCAATGCCTCCGTATACGCAGGAAACTGAGGATCCATATTCATGCGAGGGTTCTTCTGCACGGCCATTGCCGTAAAAGTGCCGCCGGAGGCGTTGACCACATAGAAAAAAGCCCGGCCCCGAAGCCCTTTGTTGAAGGCCTCGCTCTTGGCGGCCAGTAAATCCACATTTTCATCCGCCGTCCGTTTTCTGTCCTGTCCGCCGCTCCCGGCTGCGAATGCCCCTACCAGCTTAAAAAACTGCATCTCTGTACCTCCCATGTCTCTTTATCCTTGCAAAACGAGTATAGGAAATTGAGTGGGATAAAAAGGGGCCATCGACTGGTCTGCACATTACAGTCAGGGAGGCATTCAAGAGATGATGTAATGATCATCCCTTTCTACTACTTCATCCCGAAAAGCATCCTGTCCCGCTGTGGGGCGGAGCTGAATGCTATCCCACGGAATCCGCAGGAGCTGTTCCGCAACCGTGCCGCCTGTGAATTTGTGGAGAGTGACCTTTTCCGACTGCTCATCATTGACGCCACCGCCTTTATGGTTTGGCCGTATATGGGCTTCGGCGAGTATATGGAAATCTACTCCGGCTATGACCCGGCGTGGCGGTTTGCCCACTGCCCGGACTACTGGATTCAAGAGTTGACGGACGAAGGCATTCTGGCATCCGCCGGCGAATTATTCAAAGGCTGCCACTCGGAATTGGGGTATGTACCGGAATGGCAGATCGACATCTATCTGCGCTACATTGTGCCCAATGTGATGAAAAAGCACCGGATGGACGAGATCATCCGAGTGGCACGGGAGTACCCCTGTTTCGAGGACTTTGACTTCCGAAAGAGCAACCAGAAAACGGACTTCATCCGCAAATGGTATCACACCCGCACCAGGCACCCGATGATCTCTCTGGAGGAATTTCAAGAGGCCTACGCCGATGCCCACGGCGGGCAAGCAGACCCACCGGGACTATCTGCGGGAGGATGTGGAATACTGCCTGTCCTTTGCGACCAGCCCAAGAGAATTTGAAAGTCAGCTTTATGCGCTCGGTTATACGCTCGACCCTGTGCGATTTTCGGTTAAAGCGAAGCATTGGGAGCGAGCCGTGCGGCTGAATAGTATGGGCTTCTCAAAGGAGCGTGTCAACGCACAGCTACGACAGAACGCTGAAAATCGGTATCGGCTATTTACCTTGGAATACCGACCACCGTACAAGCCGAAGAAATTCCCACTGGAGGACGAGCTGCGAAAGCTGGGGCTCTCCATTGAACACAGCTACGACACTGCAACCGTTTTGGTAGATACGGTGTTTTATCTTGTCATAACGGTGATTCAAATCGTAGCCGAGCTTGCCGATGTAATGCTGCTGTCGCCGGATCTGCGGGCGGTGGAAAAAGACTTGAAAGAATTGGTTGCCGACTATCACTTCTTGGAGAAACACAACATCCACACGGTTGCTGACCTCCAAGCGAATATTGAGTAATCCAAAGCAGAACTTTCCGCCTTGGAGCGTGAGCGCAGCGTCATCAGCAACCGCATACGCCGACCAAGGTCGCAAAAAGAACAAGCCCTTTATAAAGAGCGCCGAAAGATGGTATCCAAGCAGATGAAACCCATAAGGGAGCGCCTGCGCCGTGCAGAGCGGATTTTAGAGGAATCCCCGCACCTGTACGAACTATTAAAACAAGAGCACGAGCTGGAGAAAAAAGCCCGTGCGAGACACAAAGAAAGAGGTAGATAAAATGAAAAATACAATGAAAAAACCGGTGGCAATTTCGGCGGAAAAATTGCGTCCCTTTGCCGGACACCCGTTCAAGGTCAAGGACGATGACGAGATGAATACGCTAATCGAGAGCATACAGACACAAGGTGTTCTCTCACCGCTGATCGTCAGGCCGATTGAAAATACAGATGAATATGAGGTAATAAGCGGCCACCGCCGTTTACACGCCGCACAAAAGGCAGGGATTACAGAAGTCCCTGTCTTGATTTATGCCCTCGACCGGGATGCTGCCGCCGAGGTAGTACGAAGGATTTACCACCTTTGTCTTGAAGGAAAAGGCCCGGAGCAGATTGCGAGGCTTCTGCAAAAGGAGAAGGTTCTTACCCCTACCGCATATTACTATTCGGTCGGTTCTTCTTCCGCCAATCGTCCTATGCCGAGCGATCCGTATTTATGGAAGGACAGCACCATTGACGCCATCTTGAGCAATCGAAAATACACCGGCTGTATGGTTAATCTGAAAACGACTACCGTCAGCTACAAAGTACACAAACTGATTCGCAAGCCGGAGGAGGAATGGAGCATCGTGCCGAACGCACAGGAAGCAATCATTGACGAAAACACTTGGCTCCGAGTGCAGGAGCTACGCAAAAATAAGCGCCGCCCGACTGCGACGGGGAAAACAAGCCTGTTTTCCGGATTGGTTTTTTGTGCAGACTGCAGTTCAAAGCTCCACCTTTGTGCGGCTAAGAGTTTGAAAGCAAATCAGGAATTTTTTCGCTGTGCCAATTACAAGTCCGGTCGAGGAAAATGCACAATTCACTATATCCGGAATGTCGTGCTGGAACAAATCGTCTCAGTGGCGGTCAGCGATCTTGCAGATTTCGTTGCCTGTCACGAATCATTCTTTCTGCAAATGATTGGAAAGCAACAATCTGCGGGGAAAGATCAGAATATCCGATCTGTTAAATCGGACATCGCTGCCGGAAAACACCGTATCGATGAAATCGACCGGCTGATTGCCAAACTCTATGAGGATAATTTTGCGGGCAAGCTATCTGACGAGCGTTATTCCCGTATGGCAGCAAAGTACGAAAAAGAGCAGGCAGAGCTACTGCAATCCGTCAGCACGAAGGAAAAAGAGTTGGCCGAACTCGAACGGGAAAGCGTGGATATTCGGATTTTGCTGGCGGGACTCAGGGAGTACTCCAGTATGGAAACACTTACGCCGGAGGTGGTCAATAAGATCATCAAACGAATCGAGGTTCACAACAGTGAAACGGTGAACGGGCATAAGCGGGTGGGCGTTGACATCCACTTTACCGGTGTCGGACTTGTAGACCTTGCAACCATAAAGGAGATGCTTGCTATCGCAGAATCGTCAAGGCCGTGATCTACCACAGAAAGAGAAAAGGCCGCAGCCTCCATAACAGAGGTTGCGACCAATCTCTCATAAGAAAATACATCCTTATGAACGGAAACGGTTGGTTTTAACCGCTTTTTGGAGTGCTTTTTATGTGGCGCAGGGCTTTAGAGAGTTACAAAGAAGTGCCTGTTTGTGCGGGTAAAAACGGTCGGTTATAATAAACCCAAAGAAAGGCGGAAAGCCGAAACGGAAGGAGTTTTCCCACATGAACGAAGCCATCGGCTCACAATTTTACCGCTCAAGTTTTTATAGAAGAGGAAATGTCTCGGGCGCAAACGGCGTTTCATGGAAGACGATGCGCCACGTGATCTTCTTCGGAGGCGCAAAATGCAGCGCCGAGCAGGTGGTCAGCACGGCTTTGTCTCCGTTTTTTGCCGTGACAAACAGCGCCGTGGGTCCGTCTGCGCCACCGATGATGCCGATAACGGCAGCGTTTTGCGCTTCGGGCATGAACGGGTAGTCCTTGGGCGCTTCGCGCTCAACGGGCGGATCGTTCTGCGTACAGTCCTCAACGGAGATGAGGTTTTTCGGCGGGGCAGGCGAGACCGTATAGGTCATTGCGGTAAATCGATTCGGAAAAGCGAAACGCGCGTCGGAAAAAGCGTTTTTCGGCAACGTCTGCGGCTCCAAATTCTGAGCCGTCAGCGTGTACGGTATGCCGTTATGGGAAAACGCAAATATGTCGCCGGGCTTTTGAACTTCAAACTCCGCGCCGGGCACGCGCACGGGCTGCGGGGTCAGCGTCAACGCGAGCGACGAAATGCTTTTCGGGCGGCGCTTCGTCTTCCACGGGAACGAATAGCGGTGAATCGCCCAGCCGTCTTCAGGGTTTAGCCCGTAGTGGTCGATGATCGCGCGCTCGGTGGGCGTGTCAAAATCGCTTTTGCCGTATTCGTCGAGTGCAGGCTCACAAGCCGCAGCGTTTTGAAACAGCGGGTGGTACGAAAGCCCGTGACCCTGCGAAAACGGGAGCGTCTGTCCGTTCAGCTCAATTTGCGGCGAAAACTCAAAAGCCAGCGGATTTTCGCGTTCCGCCTGTTCGAATACATCGTTCGGCACGTCTTCATCTTCAAGGTGCTCCCATTTTTTACAGAAATCTTCGAGCGCCGCTTTATCAGCACGCATGAGAATGTCGAGCACAAGTCCTTTTGCGGTAAGGTACGCCGCGGGCACGTACCAATCGCGTCCCGCAAAGCGGAACTTTTGATTTAGCTCGAGCGCCTGCCCGGGGTGGCTGCCGTCCGGGCTTTTGCCGCCGAAGCTGCCGTTAAAGTAGACTTTCCACACGTCTTTCATGGTTATTCCTCCATTTCCTTTTTCGCCCAGTCGGCGTCCTTGAAAATCGCGCGGCCTACGCCGATGAGGTCGGCGGCGCCTTCCTCAAGCAGTGCTTCGGCTTCGTTCGCCTTTGTCACGCCGCCCGTCAGAATGACCGGCACATGCACGGCTTCGCGAATCGCGGAGGAGGCGTCCGAAAAGAAACCGGGGCCCTTTCTGCTTTTCACCGTAAAGCCGTTGAAACCGCCGGAAATATCGAGCAGGTCGACACCGGCTTTCTCAAACTTTTTGCAAGCATACACCGCGTCGTCAATGGTCGCGCCGCTCTCGGTGTAGTCGCTCGCGCCGAGACGCAGGGCAACGAGGTAATCCGCGCCCACGGCTTTGCGCACAGCGCGGATGACGTCCAAAAGCAGGTGAATGCGCCCGTCGAGGTCGCCGCCGTAAGCATCCGTGCGCTTGTTGCCGAGCGGGGAGTAGAACTGGTCAAGGAGATACCCGTGTGCCGCATGAATTTCTACGCCGTCAAACCCGGCTTCTTTTACGCGCAGCGCGGCTTCGGCAAACTTTTTTGCAATGGTGTGCATGTCGTCCGCGGTCATTTCGCGCACGGGCTTTTCGCTTTTGCGTGCATACTCCGGCTGTGCCGTGACGCTCGCACTGATTGCCGGATAGCCGGTGATTTCCTCCATTGCCGCGCTGCCCGCGTGGTTGATCTGCGCGATGACGCGGGTGTTGTTTTTATGGATGGTCTCCACAAGCTTTGTAAGGCCCGGAATATCGGTGTCGCGCGAAACGGAGAGCTGGCCCTCGTGTGCCTTGCCCTCGGGGCTGATGTAGGCGTGTTCGGTGACGATGAGTCCGATGCAGCCGCCCTTGGAGCGTGCGTCGTAGTATGCGAGCAGGTTGTCCTGCACGGTACCGTCCGGTGTTTTGCCGGTCGCCATCGGCGGCATGACAAGGCGGTTTGCGAGTTCCACATTATGGACGGTGAGCGGGGTGTGCAGCAGTTTGTTCATGGTGAAAATTCCTTTCCGTTTGGTTTTTAAAGCGATGCTGTTTTATTTGATATCATGCAGAAATTACTTTTTGGTGCAGTGTACCGTGGATGAGCACAGTATATCACAGCGGTTTTCAACTTTCCAGATATAAAGCATGAAAAAACGGCTTTTGGACATACTGAAAGCGTATTGCAAAACAGAAAGGATGAAAACGATGAAAATACAAAAGGTTCTGGCGACGGAAATTCTCGATTCCCGCGGCACGCCGACCGTCGGCGCAACGGTCATCTTGAGCGACGGCTCCGTCGGCACGGCGAACGCGCCCTCCGGCGCATCGACGGGCAAATTTGAAGCGCACGAAAAGCGCGATAATGACCGCAAGCGCTATCTCGGGCGCGGCGTAAAGAAAGCCGTGGAGGGCATTGAGGAAACCGTTGCCCCGGTGCTCGAAAATATGCAGCGCGTGACGGTGCAGAACGTCGACAGAATGCTCATCGAGCTTGACAACACCAAAAACAAAGAAAAGCTCGGCGCAAACGCCACATTGGCGGTGTCGCTCGCTGCTGCAAAGGCGCTTGCCGCGCACTATAAACAACCGTTTTTCCGCTACCTCGGCGGCACGAACGCACAGAAGCTTCCCGTGCCGATGATGAACATTTTAAACGGCGGCGCGCACGCGGCGAATAACGTGGATATTCAGGAGTTCATGATTGTGCCCGTGGGCGCAAAATCGTTTTCTGAGGCCGTGCGCATGGGCAGCGAGATCTACCACACGCTCGGCGGCATTTTGAAGCAGCGCGGTCTTGCGGTCTCCGTGGGCGATGAGGGCGGCTTCGCGCCGAACCTCGCAAGCGATGAAGAAGCGATAGAGGTCATTTTGGAGGCCGTTTCGAGCGCGGGCTACACGACGGACGAGGTGAAGATTGCGCTTGACGCGGCTGCGAGCGAATGGGTGGCGAATGACGGCTATCTTTTACCGAAGCGCGGCACAAAATACACCTCCGCGCAGCTCATTGCGTATTGGGAAAAGCTGTGCGAAAAGTACCCCATCTGCTCTATTGAAGACCCGCTCGGCGAAGAGGATTGGCCCGCGTGGACAACCGTTACCGAAAAGCTCGGCAAAAAAATCATGCTTGTCGGCGATGACCTGTTCGTTACGAATTCGACACGAATTCGCGAGGGCATCGGGCGCAAGGCCGCAAACGCACTGCTTGTAAAGCCGAACCAGATCGGTACACTGACGGAAACGCTCGCCGCCGTGGAGCTTGCAAAGGAGAACGGTATGAAGATCGTCATGTCGCACCGCTCGGGCGAAACGGAGGACACGAGCATCGCGGATATTGCCGTTGCCGTAAACGCAGGGTTCGTCAAATCCGGCGCGCCGTGCCGCAGCGACCGCACCGCAAAATACAACCGCCTGCTGCGCATTGCAAAGGAAAATGAAATGGACGAAATGTACGGTACAGGCAAATAAAAAAGGGTATCTCGGCGAAAACCGAGATACCCTTTTAAGTTCAGAAAAGGTTTACCAATCCAGACCGGAGAACTTGTGGAAGCTGTCCATGCTGATGCGGACGCTTTCCATCTGGGTCAGCTGCGTGTGATCCTGCTCAAGCACAATGTACTCTGCGCCAAGTTCGTTGCCCTTGTTGATGATGGACTGGATGTCCATGATGCCGGTGCCGATTTCGCAGAAATCCTTGTGGTCGGAACCCTTGCCGAAGCTGTCCCACGTGACGAGCACGTTCGGGTCGTTGACTGTCCACAGGTTGATCGGGGAATCGGAGGTCTTGGAGAAATCCTTCTGGTGAATGAGCTTCAGGCGGTCGCCGAGGCGGTCCATAACAGCGAGCGGATCCATGCCGCCGCGCATTGCCCAGAACGTATCGAGCTCAAAGCTGACGTAGTTCGGGTCGGTATTGTCCATGATGTGGAACAGAATTTCCTTGCCGTTCAGCTTCTGGAACTCGTGGTAGTGGTTGTGGATGAGGAACTTGATGCCGTGCTCGGAGAGCTTTTTGCCCGCCCAGTTGTAATACTCGCAGCGCTCCATCAGCTGGTCGTAGCCGGTGTAGAAGTCTGCGGACTGGCCGAGGTACTTCGTGCCCACCTGCGTATGATACGCGATCATCGGGTCGATGGTCTCCTCATTGATGGGGCGGATGTGGCCGCTGATGAGGTTTGCGCCGGTCTCTTTTAAAAGCTTCTGCATGTCCTCAACACTGACGCCGAAGCCTACGCCCGGGTCCGTATCTGCGTTGGAGCTTGCAAACTCAAGGTTCTTATAACCAATCTCTGCGACCTGGCGGATCGCGTTGATCGGGTCTTTTTTCATTTCGTCGCGCACGGAGTAAAGCTGAATGCCGACTTTAAGTGCCATAATAGGTTCAATCCTTTCTTGTCCGTTTGCCTGCTGTGCAGGTTATTTCACTATAATTGTACTGCGTTTTTACTCTGCCGTCAAGCGTCCGAAACGGGAGATGTGCGTGCAAAATGTGAATTCGGAAAGTTGCAAGACGGTGTCCTGCGTATTTTCGGGTCAGAGGGGGAAGAAGCAAATAGGAATGAAGTTTTTCGCCTTTTTGAAGACAATTTTAAAAAATTACAAAATTGTAATTTGATACGCCGTTACGGTGTACAACTCGAAAATTATTTGATTAAAAGATAAACATGACTTAACAATAAAGACAAAGGTACGTTTATGTTATTTCAACTTGCACAGGAAAATGAAATTACCCTAAATCTATCGAAATGACTGAACAAAAAATATTCCTGCAAAATTTCCGAAATTTTTGAAAAAACCAGTGAAATACAGTCGAATAACTGCAAGAGTTGTGGAAGCGGTTTCATGAATTTTGCAAATTTAGCAATTTGTTGTCTTTTGAAAACGCATGAAAAATATGGAACCGCTTACACAAACTTGTATGGAGTGGAAAGCGAGATCAAAAAAAATTAGGCAAGATGCACAAACCGGAAACCAATGACAAATTTGGGTAAAAAACCGAGTATAGGCTATTTTTGTTGTTGACATTCACAAAAGAGGGTGATAAAATCACAAATGCAAACAAAATGATATACCGCGTTTTTGTAAGATGCACCAAATACAAAGCAAATCATTTAACTTGTTTTGTTCGTGTCTCTTTTTCTATGGCAGCGGTTCCACAGAAAAGGGGTCAAGTTTCGGTATGTTTCAGCGTCACGGGGGAAACCTGTTATTCGGATGTTGCCTCGGGCAAAAACAGCCTTGTGTTTTCTTATTGAAAGCGCGGTCATCACAATATTTTTAGGAGGTTATACCGTATGGCAGCAGCAGCTAAACCGGCAAAGCCGGCGTATGAGCTGAGCGGCTGGGAACGCTTTAAAAAAGATGTTGTCCGCGACAAGTGGCTGTATCTTCTGATTTTCCCCGGCATGCTTTTCATGCTCATCTTCCGCTATATCCCGATCTTCGGCAATGTGATTGCTTTTATGGACTTCAACCCCTACAACATGTGGAACAGCACATGGGTAGGCTTTGACCAGTTCATCAAGCTTTTCAATAAGCCGGCGTTCATGCAGACTTTCTACAACACCCTCTACATCTCCATTTTGAAGATGGTATGTGGCTTCCCGATTCCGATCATCCTCGCTTTGATGATGAACGAGATGCGCAACATGCAGTTTAAGAAAGTGGCGCAGACACTCCTTTATCTGCCGCACTTCATTTCTTGGGTTGTTATGGCCGGCCTCATCATGAATTTCCTCGATCCGTCCACGGGCCTCGTCACCGCGCTCCTCAAGAGCATCACGGGCAAGGACCTGCAGGTGCTTACCGACAAGGCGCTCTTCGTCCCGATGCTGATTATCACCGACATCTATAAGACGATGGGCTGGGGCACGATTATTTACTTCGCGGCGCTGTCCGGTGTTGACCCGCAGCTTTACGAAGCAGCCGAGATTGACGGTGCACGCAAGTGGAAGCAGATGATCAACATCACGCTGCCGGCGATTACCCCGACGATTGTTATCATGCTGATCCTCAACTGCAACAACATCGTAAACGCAGGCTTCGACCAGATCTTCATGCTGTATTCCGCACTGGTTTATGACGTAGCCGATATCATCGATACGTATGTGTACCGTATCGGTATCCAGAAGGCAGACTACTCCTTCTCTACCGCAGCGGGCATGTTCAAATCCATCATCGCTCTCGTCATGATTCTCATCGTCAACTTTGTTGCCAAGAAGACCGGCAACGAGGGTATTTGGTAAGGAGGTTATGAACATGGAAAAGAACAAAATCAAAACCTCCACAGGCGAAAAGATCTTTACCGTATTCAACTACGCGTTCTTTACGCTGCTCTGCCTCGTCATGCTGTATCCGTTCTGGCATGAGATCATGCTTTCCTTCAGCTCCCTTGAAGCGTCCACGAAGGGCGGCATCTTCCTCTGGCCGAAGGGCTTTAACCTGGATACTTATAAATCCGTATTTATAAACCCGAACATCTACACGGGCTTCCGTACCACGATCATCGTCACGATTGTCGGTACGGCACTGGGCACGCTGCTCACCGCTATGACCGCTTATCCGCTTTCTAAGTCCAGACTGCGCGGCGGCAAAGTGTTGATGACGCTTGTCCTCTTCACCATGATTTTCTCCGCCGGTATGATTCCGAGCTTCCTGCTCATTCAGACAATCGGCCTTATGGATAACATCCTCGCGCTGATCCTGCCGGGTCTCGTAAGCGCATACAACTGCATCATCATGAAGAGCTTCTTCCTTTCCATTCCGGAAAGCCTTGAAGAATCTGCCCGCATCGACGGTGCAACCGACCTGCGCATCTTCTTCTCCATCATCCTGCCGCTTTCCAAGGCGACCATCGCCACCATCGCGCTGTTCACGGCGGTTGGCTACTGGAACGACTACTTCTCCACGGTCCTTTATATCCGCTCCGTTGATAAGTGGGCTCTGCAGGCGGTTCTGCGCAACATGCTGACGAATACACAGCAGGCAATGCAGCAGGCAGGCGTCAACGTCATGGCGCAGACGAATACCAATGCCGAGACCATTAAGGCCGGTACCATCGTGATTTCCACGGTGCCGATCCTCATCGTGTACCCGTTCGTGCAGAAGTACTTCGTTAAGGGCGTTATGATTGGCGGCGTTAAGGGCTAAGCCCGCACTCTTTTGGGTTGTCCCGAAGCATGGCTTCGGAAAACTATATTATCATTATTTCCAAAGAAAGGATTTTAGTCATGAACATGAAGAAAATCGCATCCGTTGTTCTGGCACTTGCACTGAGCGTAAGCGTATTTGCAGCGTGCGGCAGCAACGGCAATTCTTCCGCAAGCTCTACGGCTTCCACCGAGAGCAGCACTGCTTCTACCGACAGCAGCGCAGCTGCGACCGGCGACAAGATCGACGTTCTGAACCAGAGCGAAACGATGGACGTTTCCGTTGCAGTTATGAACGGCTTCACCGCAGCTGGCAGCCGCGTTCAGAAGGAACTTGAGGAAAAGTACAACGTTAAGTTCGATCTCGTTGTTCTCCCGGGTTGGACTGACGGCCAGTCCCAGATCTCTCTGCTGATGGCATCCAACGACATGCCGAACATCATGTGGTGGTGGAGCATGGATACCGAGTACAACAAGTGGGTGCAGGCAGGTCTGTTGGACGATGTCTCCGCTTACATGGATAAGTACACCGTTATCCGCGACTACTACAACAAGATGGACCCGAAGACCCTCTTCTATGCATCTGAGGCCGACGGCTCCATTTACAGAATCCCGGGCGACGTTTCTGAACCGTCCTGCGAGAACCTCTGGATCCGTCAGGATTGGCTCGATAACCTGAATCTTAAGACTCCGACCACGATCGAAGAGCTCAACGAAGTGCTCCGCGCTTTCACGGAGGACGATCCGGACGGCAACGGCCAGAACGACACCTACGGCCTCGGCGGCGACGGTTACGACTTCCGTTCCTTCTGGCCGTGGATTCAGTCCTATGACCAGACCCATTACAGCCGTTTCTGCGTAGATGACGACGGCGTTGTCACCTACGGCCCGGCTAACGAGGGCACCAAGAACTGGGTTAGCGACGTTGCTGATCTGTATGCAAAGGGCTACATCACCCCGAACATCACGCAGGATACCGACCGTGACGAGCAGATGGCAAACGGCGGCTTCGGCGTAACGTACAGCTGGTGCGCATGGAACAACCCGGACTCTGCTCCGATGATGTCCTTCTATGCTTCCAACCCGGATGCTAAGTGGGTACCGATCGACATGGTCAAGGGCTCCAACGGCAACCCGCAGGAAGACCCGGCTACAAGCGCTGCTTGGGCATATTTCGCAATCACCAACACAGCTTCCGATCCGGAAAGACTGTATGCAACTTGGGACGACATGTGCGATTCCGATAACTACATCGCACGCCGCTTTGGTATCGAAGGCACCGATTACAAGTACGACGAGAACGGCCAGTATGTCGCTATCGTTGGCCCGGACTCCGAGGAAAACACCTCTAAGAATATCGGCCTCAAGCTGTTCGATAACCTCATGAACCGTAAGGACGAGTGCAACATCTCCAATACTCCGGAGACTACCGCTCTGTTCAACAAGTCCGGCGAAAACAGCCGCTATGCTGCTGCTCACCTCGTTGAGTGGAAGGATCCGGCTTCCTTCGAGTCCTGGACCGAGTGCAGCGCTGACATCGAGGCTGAGAAGGATCAGTACCTCTGGGGTGTCATCGCCGGTCAGGAATCCATCGACGATTGGGACAACTATGTTGCAACGCTGAACAGCCTCGGCCTCGAGGACGTTCTTGCTGAAGCAAACGAGGACTATGCAGAGCTCAGCGCTCAGATGGAAGAGTACCTCGCTGCTCACGGCGAAGCGTAATCGATTGATCTGATCTCGATTAAAATGTATACAGATGGGGGAAGCTTTCGGGCTTCTCCCATTTTGTTTCTTATGCAAAAATAAGCTGAGAAAAAACTGTGCATGTTTGCAAGAAAATGTGCGTTTTTTTCTCTATATGAAATTTGCAAAAAGCTATTGAATTCTCACTTTGCATCGGCTACAATGCAAAGAAAGGCAAATATACGCCTGTGCAAATACCCCGAAGGAGTTGTAAAACATGAGCAAACTGTCTCTTGCCGGCGCGTGGAAGCTGCGCGGCGAATTTATGGACGTTACGGCAGAGCGCTACAACGAAGTGCTGCGTAAAATGGACGCAGCCCCCGTGCGCGCAACGCTTCCGGCGTTCTTAAAGCTTGAAGACCTTTCCGAAGAAGAACAGGCAGAGTTCTTAAAAGACCCGAACCCGCATTTTCACGTGATGACGGATAAAGCGAATCATGCGTTCCCTTCTAAATACGGCTTTATCCCCATGACCGTGCCGGGCGACGTCACCACCGCCCTCATCGAAAACGGCATCGCAGAAGAACCTTTTTTGAAGGAAAACACAAAGAAAAACCAGTGGATCAAGGATCTTTCCTGGTGGCTCGTCCGCGATTTTGACGTCACAGAGGAGATGCTGAACGAAGACATCGTGCGCCTCAACATTGAAATGCTCGATTTCAATGCAGATATCATCGTAAACGGCATGCCCGCCGCGCACCACGAAAACGCGTTCTGCGCGTTCAGCGAAGACATCAAACGCTTTTTGCACGTCGGCAAAAACCAGCTCGTCATTCGCCTCACCTCCGGCATGGAGCTGCACTATCCGCGCGACGCCGTTTCGTTCTACTGCGCAAGTGAAAACGCCATCTGTGACCAGCGTGTCTACACCCGCAAGCCGCAGTTTACCTACGGCTGGGACTGGTGCCAGCCCGTGCCCACCTGCGGCATCGGCCGCTCCATCGAGATTGAAGCGTTCAGCGGCGCGCAGGTCATCGCGTCCCGCGTCGATACGTTAAAGCTCGACGGCGATGACGCCGAAGTGGAATTCCACTTCGAAATCGAAAAATCCGACATGGTCTCAAGCGCCGAGTGCGAGCTTACCTATACGCTCGAATTTGAGGGCAAAACCGTTTATACCGGCAAAAAAACGCTCATGCTCGTCGGCGGCGTGAACTTCGCTGAGGAACGCGTCACAATCAAAAACGCGAAGCTCTGGTGGCCGAACGGCTACGGTGCGCAGAACCTCTATACCTTTAAAGCCTGCTGCGTCACAAAGGGCATCCTGCACGAGATGCAGCCGAAGAAGATCGGCATCCGTACCTTGGAGCTCGATACCTCTAAGCTCGAAGACGGCAGCCGCAACTTCTTCTTTAAGGTGAACGGCGTGCGTATCTTCTGCAAGGGCGGCAACTGGGTGCCGACGGATTCCCTTTATCTGCGCACCCCGAAGGAAAGCTACGAGACCCTCGTGCGCGAGGGCGCGGCGGCGCACTTCACCATGTTCCGCATGTGGGGCGGCGGCACGTATGAGCCGGACTGCTTTTATGAATATTGCTCGGAGTACGGCATTTTGCTGATGCATGACTTTATGTACGCCTGCGCGTTCTACCCCGACCACAAAAACGATTTCCTCTTTGAGGCGGAGCGCGAAGCCGAGTACCAGACAAAGCGCCTTGCACATTATCCCTGCATGGCCATCTGGACGGGCAACAACGAGATTGCGGAATCCTACACCGATTGGTTCCCGGCGCCCATCAAGCCGGAGCGCTTCTACGGCGAGAAAATATTCAACTATATTCAGCCGCGTGCCGTGCATCGCAACAGCCCGCTCGTTCCGTATATGCCGTCCTCGCCGTACTTCGGCGACCGCGCCAACGAGAGCGAACAGGGCGACGTGCACGCATGGTCGTTCTTCGGCCGTCACCCGAAAACGAAGTTCAAGTTTGTCTATGAGCTTGAGGCGTTCGACCGCATCCCGGCGCGCTTCTCCAGTGAATACGGATTCTTCGGCGCACAGATGGAAAGCACCGTTCGCCGTTACCTCGACGGCACCGAAATGCGCTTCGATAACCCCATCTGGAAGCACCACGGCGAGTTTGACCGCAAGCGCAGCAACATCGACGGCGCGATTGACCGCCATTTGACGGAGTTCAAAACCCTCGATGAACACGGCTATCTGCTGTACAGCGGCATCATGCAGGGCCTTCTGTACGCCGAGCTTGCCGAAGCCATGCGCCGCAAGCCGTACGGCGCAGGCGACCTCATCTGGATGTACAACGATTGCTGGCCGGAGACAGGTTGGACGATCATCGATTATTACCTGACGAGAAAGATCTCGTTCTATTTCTTAAAGCGCGCGTTTGCAACGAAAAAGCTCATCATCCGCGCGTGTGAGGGCGGCGCAGAAGTGACTGTCATCAACGAAACGCCCGAAGCGTTCACGGCGGATATTCACTGCGGCTACATGACCTTTACCGGCGAGACCGACAGTCTCTGCACAAAGACGCTCAAGGTTGCTCCGCACTCCATGCAGCAGTTCCACATTTCCGTCTGCAATGATTTGAAGCACGGCTTCTTCTTTGCAAGTGCCGAGGGCTTTGACACCGCCGACAGCCTGCGTGCGTATTACCGCGATTACGTCTTCCCGGAAAGCGACGCAAAGATTGAAAAGGTGGAGCAGGACGGCAACGATCTGCTCGTGACGATCCGCGCGAGCGTGTATACGCCGTTTGCGTACCTCATGACGAGCGACGACCGTGTGCATTACGATGATAACTACGTTACGCTCTACCCGAACGAGCCGAAGACGCTCCGTGTGGAAAACTGCACGGAAACGCCTGTGCTGCACGTTGCCGCACCCGCCCCGAGCGAAGAAACGAAAAAAGCCAGCTATACGGATTCCTGGTTCTGATACGTACTGATACGTACTGAAATGCTGCCGCATAGAGCCCCGCTTTGTGCGGCATGCTTTCTATAAAAAAATAATGAGTTTTGAAAGGAGTTTCGCATGAAATACCGTTTTCAAGATAACACCCTGCCGTTTGAAGAGCGCGCAAAAGACCTGCTCTCCCGCTTAACGCGCGAAGAAAAGATCGGCATGATCACGTCGCAGCTCGATGATATTCCGCGCCTCGGCATTAAAAAGACGCACATCGGCACCGAGATCGCGCGCGGCGTCGTAAACCGCGACCAGAAGCGCGAGACCACCATTCTGCCGCAGCCGTGGGGCATGGCGGCCATGTTCGACGATGCCCTCATGGAGCAGCTTGGAGACATGGCAGGCGACGAAACGCGCATCACGCACGATATGGAAGAAAGACCATCCTCTCTGGAGCTTTTCGGACCCACCATCGATATGGAGCGCGACCCGCGCTGGGGCAGAAACGAAGAAGCCTATGGCGAAGACCCGTGCCTTACGGGTAAAATGAGCGCCGCCTACTGCCGCGGCCTTACGGGCAAGGACGAGAAGTATTTGAAGACCGCGCCTTTGCTCAAGCATTTCTACGCCAACAACTACGAAAACGAACGCCAGACGACGAACGCGAACATCACCCCGCGCTTAAAGCACGAGTATTACTTAAAAGCGTTTGAGCCCGCCGTGCGCGAAGGCCGCGCGCCGGGCCTTATGACGGCGTACAACTGCATCAACGGCGTAGAGGGCGTCAACAACCCGGACGTTTCGGAAATCTGTAAAAAAGAGTGGGGCATGACGTTCGCTGTCAGTGACGGCGGCGATTTCGGCCAGAACGTCGCCGCGCACCGTACGTATGAAAACCACGCGCAGTCTATGGGCGACATCCTCGGCGTCGGCGCGGATATGATGCTCGACAGCCGTTCCATGGTTGACCCTGCCGTGCGCGAAGCGCTCGAAAAAGGCTACCTCACCGAAGAAAACCTCGATAAAGCCGTGTATTCCACGTTATTGCTGCGCTTTAAGCTCGGCGATTTCGATGAAGACCACCCCTATGCGCACATTGACCCCGCAAAGCTCGCAAGCCCCGCGCACAAGGCGCTCGCCGTAAAAGCGGCAAAGGAGTCCGTCATCCTGCTTGAAAACCGTGGTATGCTGCCTTTAACCGACGACGGCAAGTGCACCGTCGCGGTTGTGGGTCCGCTCGCAAATGAAAACTACACCTGCTGGTACTGCGGCTATGCACCGAACCAAACGCCGGTCGTCAAGGGCTTCAGAGAAAAGCTCGGCGAAGACCGCGTACTGTTCGATGAAGGCTTTGACCGCGTGCGTATCCGCTCCGAAAAAACCGGCAAGTACCTGCGCATCGCCGAAAACGGCGCGGTATATGCCGATGCCGACGAGAACACCGCCGACCTCTTTGAGCGCGCGGATTGGGACTTCGGCGCATGGACGCTGCGCAGCGTGCGCACCGGCAAGTACCTCACCGAGGACAAAAATTTCTTCGATGAGACCCCGCAGGACGAAAACGCCGTCACCATCGACCCCGGCATGAACTGTACGGCAGACGTGGTATTCGGCTGGTTCGTGAAAGAACTGCTGTATGCCAAGGAAGAAGACGGCGTTTTGTACCTCGATACCTGGCAGCACCGCGCTGTGGCCGTAAACGACGAAAATGAGCTCGTTGCAAAGGCCGGCTCCGGTGACTGCCCCTGCAAGCAGTTTACACTGGAAGTCGTTTCCTCCGGCGCAGAGCGCGTAGCAGAGCTCGCGCAACGCGCCGACCACGTCATCGTCTGCGCGGGTAACCAGCCGCTCATCAACGCGCGCGAGGAGTATGACCGTCCGGATATCCGCTTGCCAAAAGCCCAGACCGCGCTCCTGAACGCCGCAGCGGCCGCAAATGAGAGTACTTTGCTGTACCTCGTCACGGGCTATCCGTTCGCCATCAACAAGGAGAAGGACACCGCCAAAGCCGTGCTGTGCTCCACGCACCTCGGCCCGTGCCTCGGCCATGTTGCTGCCGCGACCGTCTTCGGCGAAAACAATCCCGCCGGCCGCACCCCGACCACGTGGTATCGTTCTGTTCGTGATCTCCCCGCACTTGACGATTACGACATTGCGAAAAACCATGTGACGTACCTCTATTTTAGGGGCAAGCCGCTCTACGCGTTCGGCTACGGCCTCAGCTATACGACTTTTGCATACAGCAATCTGACCGTTAAGCAGGAAAACGGCGAAGTCATCGCGACTGTAAACGTGCAGAACACCGGCGCTCTTGACGGCGACGAAGTGGTGCAGCTTTACATGAGCCTGCCGGGCTCCCTGCGCGTGCGTCCCATCCATGCACTCAAAGCTTTCAAGCGCGTGCACATCAAGGCGGGCGAGACCGTCACCGTTACGCTGAACTTCAAGATCGACGACCTTGCCGTTTGGTGCAACGGCAGAAAGATCTACACGGTCGAAAGCGGCGTGTATAAAATGGAAGTCGGCGCGGCGAGCGACGACATCCGCCTTACCGCCGACGTGGAGATTGCAGGCGAAGCGTTCCCGGGCCGACCGGGCTTCTTCAAGCAGGAAGCCATCGATGCCGATGATTACAGCGGCGTCACGTTCCTCACGGATAAGCGCGACGGCGAAACGTATGTGGAAGCGAAGGATTTCCGCAGCTTCCTCGTATATAAGAACATGGATCTCACCGGCTGCAACGCGTTCGAGTGCGCCATGAGCGCGCCCTCCGGCGACGTGGAGATCCTCCTTGCGGATAACAAGACCGGAAAAGTTCTCGGCAAAGCGGGCGGCACAGGCACCGGAAGCCTCACAAAGTTCACATCGTTTACGTGCGATGTCGCCGCCGAAGCCGGACTCACCGAGCTGCGCATCGTCTTCACAAAGCAGACGTCCTTAAAGTGGTTTCGTTTTTACACGGTGTGAGTTTTAAACCGATTTAAATTCAAAAGTTGAATACTCGAAAAGGGACAGCGCTGTGCTGTCCCTTTTTGCATGTGTGCCTTTCTGACGGTCGCTTTGCTCACCGTTTGGGGGACCCGGTTTTTTCAGTTGCATTTGAAACCATACGAAAAAGGTATACTATGCCCGAAAAGCATGTGGTTCAATCCATTATAAGTATTTGACATTTTAACCCATCACGGGTATACTAAACTTCAAGTAAAGTACAGGGCGTATATTTGTATTGATATTCGTTTTCAGAAAGAGGGAAGAACAAAAGCTATGTTCAGCGGACGTTTATGGGAGCTCTTTATAGACTCCTTTCCGAAAATTCTCATCCCCGGCCTGACGGTCACCATTCCGCTCACTGTCATTTCGTTCACCTTTGCACTCATTATCGCGGTCATTATGGCGCTGGTGCAGTTCGCAAACGTGAAGGTTTTAAAGCAGATTGCGCGTTTTTACATTTGGATCTTCCGCGGCACACCGCTGCTTGTGCAGTTGTTTGTTGTGTTCTTCGGCCTTTCCCGCGTCGGCGTTTTGCTCGATCCGTTTCCGGCGGCAGTTATCGTGTTCTCCCTGAATGAGGGCGCGTATTGTGCCGAGACCATCCGCGCTGCGCTTGAATCCGTGCCGAAGGGTCAGCTTGAAGCCGGTCAGTGCGTGGGGCTTACCTACCTCCAGACCATTTTCCGCATCGTGCTGCCGCAGGCCATGCGCACGGCGTTTCCGCCGCTTTCCAACTCGCTCATCTCCATGGTTAAGGACACCTCCCTTGCGGCGAACATCACCGTAACGGAAATGTTCATGGTCACACAGCGCATCGTGGCGCGCACGTATGAGCCGCTGCTTTTATACCTTGAGGTCGGCCTCATATACCTCATTTTCTCCACGGTGCTCACTTGGGTGCAGCGCTTTGGCGAAAAGAAGCTCGCGTCTTACGGACACAAGGAGGGCTGAGTTATGCTGCAAATTCTGGACATTAAAAAATCCTTCGGCGAGCTGCATGTGCTGCGCGGCGTCGATCTCGACGTGGAGCAGGGCGATGTGGTTGCCATCATCGGCCCGTCCGGCTCCGGTAAAACAACCCTCCTGCGCTGCATAAACTTCCTCGAAAAAGCCGACAGCGGCACCTTGATTTTTGATAACGAAAAATTCGAATTCGATAAGATCACCAAAAAAGAGATTGCGCGCCTGCGCCGCAAAACGGCGTTCGTGTTCCAAAACTACAACCTGTTTTTAAACAAAACAGCGCTGCAGAACGTCACAGAGGGTCTCATCGTCGCCCGCAAAATGCACAAGGCGGAAGCCGTTGAGATCGGCAAAAAAGCGCTCGACAAGGTCGGTCTTTCCGACCGTTACGATTATTACCCCTCGCAGCTTTCCGGCGGCCAGCAGCAGCGCGTTGCCATTGCCCGCGCCATTGCGACAAACCCGGAGATTATCTTCTTCGACGAGCCGACGAGTGCGCTTGACCCGGAGCTCACCGGCGAAGTGCTTTCCGTCATGCGCGATCTCGCGAACGAGGGCATGACGATGCTCGTCGTCACACATGAAATGGGCTTTGCCCGCACGGTCTCAAACAAGGTCATCTTCATGGAAGACGGCGTTATCGTCGAGCAAGGCTCCTCGAAAGAATTTTTCGAGAACCCGAAGGAGGAACGCACAAAAGCGTTCCTGCGCACCATTCAGGGAGACATGGATTGATTTTTGTCAGTCCGTTATCCATATTTATCCTACTTAAGCAAAGGAGTAAGAGAACATGAAAAGAACACTTTCTTTACTTATGGCTGTGCTGATGCTCACGGCAGTCGTGCTTACGGGTTGCTCCTCGGGCGGCACAACGTCCGGTGCGGCCAGCAGCAGCGATGCTTCCTCTGCATCAAGCGAAGCAGAAAGCGAGTCTTCCGCAGCGGAAGGAAACGACCTGCTCGCGCAGATCAAGGAAAAGGGCACCATCACGGTCGCGATGGAAGGCACTTGGGCGCCGTGGACATACCACGATGCCGATGATAACCTTGTCGGCTATGACGTAGAAGTTGCGCAGAACATCGCAGAAAAGCTCGGCGTAGAGGTCAACTTTGTCGAGGGCGAGTGGGACGGCCTGCTTGCCGGTCTTGATGACGGCCGTTATGACATCATGGTCAACGGCGTAGGCGTCACGGAAGAGCGCGCGGAAAAGTACAACTTCTCTACCCCGTATGCATATAACCGCACCGCTGTTATCGTGCGCGGCGATTACGATGAGATCAACTCCATGGAAGATCTCGAGGGCAAAACGACCGCCAACACAATTTCCAGCACCTATGCAACGCAGGCAGAAGCCCACGGCGCAACGGTTACGGGCGTGGACGACCTCAACCAGACCATCGAGCTTCTGCTCTCCGGCCGTATCGATGCCACGCTGAACGCAGAAGTCGTATTCGCAGACTACGTAAAGGAGCACCCGGAAGTGAACATCAAGATTGCTACGTTCTCCGATGAAGTCGAAAAGGTTGCTATTCCGATCCGCAAGGGCGACGACACCGCAACGCTGCTCGCAGCCGTTAACGACGCGCTGAAGGAAATGAGTGAGGACGGCACCCTTACCGCTCTCTCCGAAAAATACTTCGGCACCGACATCTCCAAAGAGTAATTTAAAGTAAATTCAGCAAAACAAAGCTCCTACCCGCGTTTCACTGCGGACAGGGGCTTTTTGCATATAGGAAACGCTCCGTTTCTGTGATAACCCACAAAAGTGTATATTTTCGTTGTAATCCCCCGTGATGTGGTATAAATGAAGCAAGCCGCGGCGTAAAAGAGGGGGCGAGCATAAAACACACAGCGAATCCGAAAGTCCCGCTTTGAAAGCGTCACATGGTAAGCGGCTTCCTGTTCACGATTACTGCGGTCAACTTCGTTTATGTAATCAACAATGTCCATGAAAACCGCCTGTCCATGCTCAAAAACGAACAAATTTCGATTACAAATCCGCCATTTTTCAATAATCGGTAGAATATCCACGAAACGCTTGACTTTTCGTCCTAAATTGCTTATGCTATATCCTGTTGCTGTACGCCCATTTGTGCAGCACGGTCAGTCGTGACATCCTGACCTTAAACAAAACTAGCGCGGCCGGGGCGGCTCCCGGACCGCGGAAAGGAATGCTGAAATGAATAAGAAAACCTCAAAAGTCCGCTTTCTGGCGCTCAGCGCCGTGATTGCGGCGCTGTATGCTGTCCTCACTTACGCCGCTGCCGCCATGAATCTGGCGTTTGGCGCGGTGCAGTTCCGCTTTTCGGAAGCCTTAACGGTGCTCCCGGCCTTTACGCCGGCCGCCATCCCCGGGCTTGCCGTCGGCTGCCTCATCTCGAACCTTGCAAGTCCGCTCGGCGTCGTAGACTGGGTGTTCGGCACGCTTGCAACGCTGCTCGCGGGCATTTTTTCTTACCTTGTACGCAACATTCGCTGGAAGGAGATCCCGGTTTTGGCGCCGCTGCCGCCGGTCATTTTCAACGCCCTCATCGTCGGCTTTGAAGTGGCTTGCCTTGCGGATAACGGCACGTTTGCTTTCGGCAATCTCTCCCTTGCAGGCTTCATCGCGGGTGCCGTTTCGGTCGGCATCGGCGAGCTCATCGTCTGCTATGTGCTCGGCGTGCCGCTGATGATGGCGCTGCGCCGCACGAAGATCAGCGAACTCATGTTGGCATAAATCTGTTCCGGGCGCGCCCGGAGAAAGTCGGTCGGAGTTTATGAAAACGAGCAGATTACAAAAAATAGTAAAGCGTACGTCACCCACGCGCATGTTCGTCGTCAGCTTTGTGATCCTTATTTTTATCGGCACCGTGTTGCTCACGCTGCCGATCTCGGCGAAAAGCGGGCAGTTCACAAACCCTGTGGACGCGCTTTTCACGGCGACCTCTGCCACGTGTGTCACGGGCCTTTCCGTGTATGACACGTTTATACACTGGTCGTATTTCGGGCAGGGCGTTCTGCTTGTGCTCATTCAGTGCGGTGGTCTCGGCCTTGCCGCGTTTGCAACGGGCCTCACGCTGCTCGTCCGCCGCCGCATCGGCATTCGCCACCTTGTACTCGCCCGCGAAAGCGCCGGCGGCAGCAATTTGGATGTCATCTCGCTGCTGCGCATCGTGGTTGCGTTTACGTTTGCGGTGGAAGCTCTCGGCGCGCTTCTGCTCATGGCTCGCTTCGTGCCGCTCTATGGCGGGCTCGGCGTATGGGCCTCGGTGTTCGTCTCCGTCTCGGCGTTCTGCAACGCCGGCTTCGATATTTTAAGCTTCATTCCCGGCAATTCGAGTTTATCGGCCTTTAACGGCGACCCGCTCGTCACGCTGACGATTGCAATGCTTATCATCATCGGCTCCACGGGCTTTGTGGTGTTTCAGGATATTTACCGTAAGAAAATCTCGACGCGCCTGCACCGGCAGCACGTGGAAAAGCTGAGCTTTCACGCGCAGGTCTGCCTGCGTGCATCTTTGACGCTTCTGGTTTTCGGTACGGTGATGCTGTTTATCCTTGAGTACAACAATACATACCGTGATTTGAACTTCTTTGAAAAGCTGAACGCGGCGTTTTTTCAGTCGGTCAACACGCGCACGGCGGGCTTTGCTTCCGTCAGCATTAAGCAGGAAACGGATGGTGCAAAGCTCCTCACGTCGTTCTTGATGTTCATCGGCGGCTGCCCGGGCTCCACGGCGGGCGGCATTAAGGTGACGACGCTTGTGGTGCTGTTTGCGGCGGTGAAATCCACTCTTTGCGGCGAAGACACCACTACGTTCCTACGTCACCGTTTTGACCCCGGTATGGTGTACAAGTCCCTTACGGTCGTGGCGTTCGCCCTTGTGGTCTCCGTTTTGAACGTGAGTCTCATTTTAGCGCTGCACCACGGTGTTTCCATATTGGATGCGATGATCGAAGCCGTTTCCGCCTTTGCGACGGTCGGCCTCAGCGCAAGCCTGACCCCGACGCTGCATCCGCTTGCAAAGCTTGCCCTGACGCTGACGATGTTCATCGGTCGCGTAGGCCCTGTCTCATTCGGTGTGGCGATTTTAATGCGCAAAAAGAAAAGCGGTTCCGTTCTGCCGGAGGGCAGAATGCTGATCGGGTGATTTTTGATCCTCTGTGCGTTTTGCACAGGGGATCTTTGCTTTCATCGCGCACATTTTAAGCCCGTTTCCTTGCGAAACAGAGGGAAAGTATGGTATACTATTTTGTACGTATTTTGTGTGCTGTTCAGGCTTCCTAAATGCGTTTCAATGCGGCAATTTACGATTTTGATATAGGAGTGATTTCAATTTGTCTCAGAAGACGGAACAGAAAGGACAGAGCTTTTTAAAGGGTACCGCAATTTTGACGGCAGCGACGTTTATCGTCAAATTCATCAATATATTTTTCTCTATTCCGCTTGCGAATTTCCTCGATGATGAGGGCATGGGGCATTTCAACACGGCGTATGACATTTTTGTGTTTTTCAGTGTTTTGGCATCTTCCGGCACACCGGTCGCCATTTCGCGCCTTGTCAGCGTGGCGTATGCACAGAACCGCAAGCGCGAAGCGGATAGAATTTTCCGCGTGGCATTCACACTGTTCTCCGGCATCGGTCTTGTCGGCTGCATCGTCATGGCAGTGTTTTCCCGTCAGTTCGCGATGCTCATGAACCAAAATGACCGCTCCATGTACGCCATTGCAGCCTTGGCACCGATGTGCTTTTTCATGTCCGTTTCGTCGTGTTTGCGCGGCTATTTCCAAGGGCGTTCCAACATGACGCCGACGGCGGTCTCGCAGGTTTTGGAGTCGCTCATTAAACTGTTCGTCGGTATTGCGCTGGCACTGTATTTCCTGAAGACCACCGGCTTGCCGGAGCTTGGCGCGGCAGGCGCGATCCTCGGTGTTTCCATCGGCTCGTTCTTCGCGGTTTTGTACATTCTTCTGTACTACTTCCGCAAATCGCGCGATACGCGCTATTCACCTTTTGAGCCGAAGGTTTCGAGTGTTGGTGAAATTTTGAAATCTATCCTGACCTTTGCGGTGCCGGTCATCATCGGCTCTGCGTTTTTGAGCGCGCTCGACATTGTGGATTCCTCCGTGATGATGTATCGTTTGCAGGGCGCTGCCGGTGTGGACGCAAACTCCGCCATCGCTATGAAGGGCTGGCTCGGCACGGCGCGCAAGTATTTCGACCTGCCGAACGCCGTCATCGTGCCCATCTCTACCATCGTGCTGCCGATGCTTTCCGGTGCGATCGCAAAAAAAGAAAAGCGCGAAATCAACCGTATTTCCACGCTCTCCCTGCGCATGACGCTCATGGTAGCCATCCCGTCTGCCGCGGGTTTGTGCATTTTTGCAAAACCCATTTGCTCCCTGTTGCTTTACAGCCGCCCGGAGTTTGCGGCAAATACCGCGCCGCTGCTCGCCGTTATGGCGCCGGCGGTCATCACGGCGAGCTTACTTTACACTACGAATGCGATGATTCAGGCGGTCGGCAAGGTATACGTGCCGGTCATCAACATGATTGTCGGTACGGTGGTACGCATCGGCGTTGTGTATGTGCTGTGCGGTATCCCGGAGATCAACGCCATGGGCTCTGCTGTCGGTACGTTCGTTTCGTATCTTGTTATGATTATTCTGAACCTTATCGCGCTGCACCGTATGCTGCCGGAAATTCCGAGCGTGGTGCGCATGGGCATTCGTCCGCTCCTTGCTTCTGTCATTATGGGCGCGGTCTCGTACCCCGTATATCTGCTGCTCACGCGCTTTATGAGTGAGAAGTTCGCGGTCATTCCGGTTATTCTGCTTGCAATCCTCGTTTACCTCGTGGCGGCGGTGTTTACCAAAGCCATCACGCGCGAGGAGATCGTGCAGCTGCCGAAGGGTGAAAAACTGGCGGATAAACTGCATTTGAAGTAACTTCCTGTCTTGTAAAGGCCATGTGCCTGTGATAAAATAAAATTATAAGTTTTTGGGGAATTTCGCGGTGCGGAAAACAATTTTGCGCCGACGAAAGAAAGGATGGGTATTGTGAAAGCAACTGTGACAAATAAGGGCAAAAAGGGTCTTATACGCCGTTTTGCGCCGTACTTTAAAAAGTATCTGTGGATTCTCATTTTCGACCTGTTCTGCGCGGCGCTGACGACCGTATGCGAGCTGGCGTTGCCAATCATCGTGCAGCAGATCACGGACCGCGGCATCAATGATCTGGCGTCTTTGACGCTCAGTTATATTCTGCGCATCGGAGGACTGTACATTTTCTTAAAGCTCGTCGACGTGGGTGCGACGTTCTTCATGGCGTCTATCGGCCACATCATGGGCACAAAGATCGAGACCGACATGCGCCGCGACATGTTCGCACACCTGCAGAAGCTCTCGTTCTCGTATTTTGACAACACGAAGATCGGTCAGCTCATGTCCCGCATCACGACTGACCTGTTTGACATCACGGAGTTTGCGCATCACTGTCCGGAGGAATTTTTCATTGCGGGCATTAAGATCATCGGCGCATTTGTGATTTTGTGCACGATGAGTGTGCCGCTGACGCTGATTATCTTTGCGGTGCTACCGTTTATGCTGGCGGCCGCCATGTTCTTCAATAAGAGAATGCAGGCGCAGTTCCGCAGCCAGCGCCAACAGCTCGGCGAGATCAACGCGCAGGTGGAAGACAGCCTGCTTGGCGTGCGCGTGGTGAAATCCTTCGCGAACGAGCCGCTTGAAGAAAAGAAGTTTGAAGAGGGCAACCAGCGCTTTTACAACATCAAGCGTCTGCGCTACATGTATATGGGCGGCTTTGAAGCCTCCAATAAATTCTTTGACGGTCTCATGTATATCGTGGTCGTCATTGCGGGCGCCATCTTCATGATGAACGGCGCCATCGACCCCTCGCAGCTTGTGGCGTACCTTTTGTATATCACAACGCTCATCAATTCCATTCACCGCATCGTGCAGTTTACGGAGCAGTTCCAAAGCGGCATGAGCGGCGTGGAGCGCTTCTTTCAGGTTATGGACGCGCCCATCGAGATCAGCGACGCGCCGGACGCCAAGGACATCGGCATTGTCAAGGGCGACGTGACGTTCGACCACGTAAGCTTCAAGTATAACGACGACGGCACCGAGGTGCTTTCTGACATCGACCTCGACGTAAAGGCGGGCGAGAACATCGCGCTTGTCGGCCCTTCGGGCGGCGGTAAAACGACGCTGTGCAACCTCATTCCGCGTTTTTACGATACGACTGCCGGCACCATCCGCATCGACGGCAAGGATATCCGTACGGTGACGCTGAAATCCCTGCGCGACCGCATCGGCTTTGTGCAGCAGGACGTGTACCTGTTCTCCGGCTCGGTGTTTGAGAACATTCAGTACGGCAAGCCGGGCGCGTCGAAAGAAGAAGTCATTGCGGCCTCCAAAATGGCGGGCGCGCATGAATTTATCGAGGGGCTTTCAAACGGCTACGATACATACGTCGGCGAGCGCGGCGTGAAGCTTTCCGGCGGCCAGAAGCAACGCATTTCCATTGCGCGTGCGTTTTTAAAGAACCCGCCGATTTTGATTTTAGACGAAGCGACGAGTGCGCTCGATAACGAAAGCGAGCGTATCGTGCAGGCGTCGCTTGAAAAGCTCGCGAAGGGCAGAACGACGTTCACGATTGCGCACCGTTTGACGACCATCAAGAACGCGACGAAAATTCTGGTGCTGACGGATAAGGGCATTGAAGAAGCCGGTACGCATCAGGAGCTTATGAAGAAAAAGGGCATTTACTTTGACTTATATAAAAGCTATCAGGAAATGACGGCGGACACGGAATAAAGCCCAAAGGAAATTTTCGGGTATGTATATTTTGAAAGGACGGGAAAACTATGAAAACAGTGACACTCGGCAATACCGGCATCACGGTCAATCGCAACGGCTTCGGCGCGCTGCCCATTCAGCGCATTTCCGTTGAAGAAGCGGGCAAGCTGCTGCGCAAAGCATATGATAACGGCATCCGCTTTTTCGACACCGCACGCGCGTATTCGGATAGCGAATATAAGATCGGTCAGGCACTTGCCGATGTGCGCGACGACATCATCATCGCGACGAAAACGGCCTCGACAACCGTTGAAGGCTTTTGGAAAGACCTCGAGACGAGCCTTTCCATGCTGAAGACTGACCACGTGGATATTTACCAGTTCCACACGCCGTCCTTCTGCCCGAAGCCCGGCGACGGTACAGGCCTTTATGAGGCGATGCTGGAAGCGAAAGCGCAGGGCAAGATCCGTCACATCGGCATCACGAATCATCGCCTGCATGTGGCGCGCGAAGCCGTGGAATCCGGCTTGTATGAAACGCTGCAGTTCCCGTTCTGCTACCTTGCGAGCGAAAAGGACATTGAGCTCGTGAACCTATGTAAGGAGAAGAACGTCGGCTTCATCTGCATGAAGGCGCTTTCCGGCGGTCTCATCACGCGCAGCGATGCGGCGTATGCGTACCTTGCGCAGTATGAGAACACGTTGCCCATTTGGGGTGTACAGCGCGAGAAAGAGCTTGACGAGTTTCTTTCCTACAATGATAACCCGCCGGTGATGACGGACGAGCTTGCGGCGTTCATCGAAAAAGAGCACGAGTCCCTCGCGGGCGATTTCTGCCGCGGCTGCGGCTACTGCATGCCATGTCCCGCCGGTATTGAGATCAATCAGTGCGCGCGCATGTCGCTTATGCTGCGCCGCGCTCCGTCCGCCGCATGGCTGACGCCCGAGTGGCAGGCGAAAATGGAGCTGATTGAAAACTGCAAGCACTGCGGCCAGTGCGTGAAGAAATGTCCGTATACCTTAAACACCCCCGAATTGCTCCGCAAGAATCTGGAGGATTACCGCACCTTTTTAAAATAAAGGAGAAAGTTCCGAATTATGACAGCAAACGAATTTTACGCGTCTCTTTCCGGCAAGCGCATCACGTTTGTCGGCGTGGGGCGTTCCAACCTGCCGCTCATTGAGCAGTTTAAAGCCCACGGTGCAGCCGTTTCGGTGCGCGATAAGCGCAGCGAAGCGGCGCTGGGCGAAGACGGCGAAGCGCTGAAAAAGCTCGGCGCAAAGCTCATCTGCGGCGAAGACTACCTTGAAAGTATCGACGAAGACATGCTGTTCCGCGCGCCCGGCGTGCCGTATCTGCTGCCCGAGCTGCAAAAGGCCCGTGCAAACGGTGTTGCCGTGACGAGCGAAATGGAAGTCTTTTTCGACCTGTGTCCGTGCAAAATTTACGCCGTGACGGGCAGCGACGGCAAGACGACCACAACGTCCGTCATTGCCGAAATGCTGAAAGCGGCGGGCAAAACCGTGCACCTCGGCGGCAACATCGGCCGCCCGCTTCTGCCGGAGATCCGTGATGTAAAGCCCGAGGATGTGGCGGTGGTGGAGCTTTCGAGCTTCCAGCTTATCTCCATGCGCCGCAGCCCGAATGTCGCGGTCATCACGAATCTGTCGCCGAACCACCTCGACGTGCACAAGGATATGGACGAGTACGTGAACGCGAAGAAGAACGTACTTTTGCACCAGAATGCGTTCGGCCGCACGGTTTTGAACGCGGATAACGCCCTGACGGCGGCCTGTGCCGCTGACACGCGCGGCATGACGTACATGTTCTCCCGCAGAGAGAAGACGAACGGCGCGTGGTGCAGCGCGGACGGCAAAATCTACTTCGGCGACGAATATATTATGGAGGAAAGCGACATTCGCATTCCCGGCAAGCACAACGTCGAAAACTACCTTGCGGCGATTTCTGCCGTGTGGGGCGATGTCTCGAAAGAGGTTATCAGGACTGTCGCGAAAGAATTCAACGGCGTCGAGCACCGCATGGAGTTCGTGCGCGAGCTGGACGGCGTGAGATGGTATAACGACTCCATCGCGACAAGTCCGTCCCGCGCAATGATCGGCACGCTTTCGCTGTATGATTTCAAGATCGTTATGATTGCGGGCGGTGCGGACAAAAAGGTGCCGTTTGACGAGCTGGGCAAGGTCATTTGTGACAAGGTGAAGACACTCGTGCTGCTCGCGCCCGAAAAACCGCTTGAGGGCTTTAAAACGCCGGCCGCGGGGAAGATCGAAGCTGCGGTGCGCGGTGCCGAAAACTACAAGGACGGCGCGCCGGTGATTCTGCACGCAAACAACATGAAGGATGCCGTGCGCCTTGCAAGAGAAAGTGCAGAGCCGGGCGACGTGGTGTCTCTGTGCCCCGCCGCAACGGGCTTTGATATGTACAAGAGCTTTGCCGTGCGCGGTGATATTTACAGAGAAGAAGTGAAAGCACTGAAGTAAGCACAAGCTGACGTGAAAGCGGACGCAAAAGTCTTTGATTAAACTTTCTTCAGAGAGTTTATCAGATTCCAAAGGTGAAACCTTTGGTCGAGCTCCGCAGAGCTCGGAAAAATTTATTTGTCTCGGCACTGTGCATAACAGTAGCTCGGCGAGAAAGATCAACAAAACAAGAAATTTGCGCACTCGGCGCCGCTTCGCCTTGGACCGGGCGGGGCGTGATTGTGGAAGATTGGATAGGTATAATGAAACAGTATAACAAGGGAAATGACAGAAACAAGGGCTTTCAGGGCAGAAACGGTCGTTCCGACCGCCGCCGCGACATTCGCGATACGCCCCTGAACCGCATGGAAGAGACGATTTTGGCGACCATGCGCAGCGAGGAAATTCACGACTGGAGCGCACGCCAGCTTTTGAAAAAGGCAGGTGTGCTCGACAAGCTTGCTTTTTACGATGCACTGCGTTCTTTAAAAGACCGCCGTATGATTTTACTTGACCGCGAGCACAACGCGAAGCTAATTCCGGTCGGCGAAGACGTGGAAGCGACGCTCGTTTCGCTCTCGAAGAACTTCGGCTTTGCGCGCCCCGATAGCGGCGGTGACGACATTTTTATTCACGGCAGCGCTTTGCAGGGTGCGCTCGTCGGCGACAAGATCATCGTCGGCGACATTCGCAAGGACGACCGCGGCCCCTCCGGCCGTGTGCGCCGCATCGTAGAGCACAAGCCCGCGCAGACGACCGGCACGGTGAGTATCACCGATGAGGGCATTGAGTTCATACCGGACAATGCCATTCGCTATAATTTACGTATGCGCGAGCGCGATTTAAACGGCGCGAAAAACGGCGACAAGGTCATGGCATCTTTGGAGCAGGATTATCGCGGTGACTGGGCATATGCAAGCGTGAAGAAGGTCTTCGGCAGCGGCCGCACGGCGCGTGTCTGCGCCGATGCCATTGTAGAGCAGTACGGCATTCCGCATGTTTTCCCGCAGGAAGTGCTCGACGAAGCCGAGCGCGTCGGCAACGAGCCCATCAGCGACGAAGAATACGCAAAGCGCCTTGACCTGCGCGGCGAGCCGATCTTCACCATCGACAGCAAGGACGCAAAGGACCTCGACGACGCTATCTCCGTGAAGCGCACGGACTTCGGTTACACGCTGGGCGTGCATATTGCGGACGTTTCCCACTATGTGAAAGAGGGCTCTGCCATCGATGAAGAGGCTATCAACCGCGGCACGTCTGTGTATTTTGCCGACCGCGTGATTCCGATGCTGCCGGAGGTGCTTTCAAACGGCGCGTGCTCCCTGAACGCGGGCACGGACAAGCTGGCCTTCTCCGCGCTTATCGAGCTCGACAAAGAGGGCCACATCACAAAGTACGATTTTAAAAAGACGATCATCAATTCCAAGGTGCGCGGTGTGTACAGCGAGGTCAACGAAATTCTGGACGGCACGGCATCGGAGGAGATTTTGAACAAATACGCGCCCGTCATGGAGTCCTTGATGTCGGCGAAGGAACTTGCCGATATTTTGAAGGCGAACTCCGCAGCCCGCGGCACCATGGAGCTGGACAGCGGCGAATCGAAATTCATTCTTGATGAAAACGGCATTTGTATCGACATCATGCCGCGCGTTTCCGGCGAAGCGGAGCAGCTCATCGAGCAGATGATGGTGACGGCGAACATTGCGGCGGCGAAATTCTCGCTCGACCATAAATTGCCGTTCCTCTACCGTGTGCACGGCACCCCGGACCCGAAGCGCGTAGAGGAGCTTGTGACGCTGTTGCAGCTCGTGGGCGTTCCGTGCAAGGAGATCGTAAAGCCGAACCCCGAAACGCAGGATTTCGCCGCAATCCTCGACCGCGTGCGCGGCCTGCCGTGCGAGACGCTTGTTTCTCAGCGTTTGCTGCGCACGATGGAAAAAGCGAGATATTCGACGGAGGAGACCGGCCACTTTGGCCTCGCGCTTTCCGATTACAGCCACTACACTTCGCCGATCCGCCGTTACCCGGATACGTCCATTCACCGCGTGCTTTCCGCGTTTGTGGAAGGCATGCCGGCAGAAGAGGTGCGCCGCCGCTACGCGCAGTTCTGCGAGACCTCTGCGACGGAATCCTCCCGCAATGAAATTCGCGCGCTTATCGCCGAGCGTGACGCCGAGGACTGCTACATGGCAGAGTACATGAGTCAGCACATCGGCGAGCACTTTGAAGGCACCGTGAGCGGTGTGACGATGCGCGGTGTGTTTGTGCGCCTTGAAAACAGCGTAGAGGGCTTTGTTTCGCTCGACGCATTCGAAGGCGAGGATTTTGTGTACGACGGCCTTATCACACAGCGCAGTCCGAAGCGCGAATTGACCATCGGCACGCCGCTGCCGATCATCGTGGCTTCCGCCTACGTTGCGACCGGCAAGGTAGACTTCGTGCCGGATAAAGAGAAGCTCGACATTTAAGGTATGAAAAATTCCCCTGCATCATAAGCTTTTCCGACAGGATAAAAATGGGGGAGAGCGTATGCGGGGAATCAAAAGGCTCATCGGCTCGGCAATGCTGGGCGTTCTGGCGCTGGCGGTTTTGTATTTTACGGCGCCGTACACCGGAGTGTATATTCCCGTCAGCCGGCTCAGCGTGGCGGTATCCGCTGTGCTCGGCGTGCCGGGCGTGACGCTGCTCGTTTTGCTGAGCCTGCTGTAAACGTATAGATGTATTGAAAAGAAAACTGCGGTTTTGCCGCAGCGGAGAGGAGTTTTAAACATGTTTCTGATCAACGCAAACGTACTGGACGACAAATTCTGTCTGCGCAAGGCGGATATCGAGATCGAAGACGGCAAGATCGTGCGCCTTGAGGATTCTTTGCCGTACAAAGAGGAAGACCTCGTTGTGGACTGCGCGGGCTACACCATTGTGCCGGGCTTTGTGGACGTTCACGTGCACGGCGGCGCGGGTGCAGATTCCAGCGACGGCGACGCAGAGGGTCTGCGCAATATGGCGAAGTTCCTGCTGACGAAGGGTGTCACGTCTTTCTGCCCGACCACGATGACCGTTTCCGATGCGGAGATCTTGAAAGCGCTCGAGACGATTCGCTCCTGCATGGACGACAAGGAAGGCGCGAAGATTGTCGGCGTGAACCTTGAGGGCCCGTTCATCTCGCCGAAGAAAAAGGGCGCGCAAGGCGACGAGTTCATCCAGGCGCCGGATTACGACGTGTTTAAGAAGTATTACGATTCCTGCGGCGGCATCATCAAGCTTGTGGACATTGCGCCCGAGTGCGACGTGCGCGGCGATTTTGTAGAAAAAGCTTCGAAGCTCTGCACCGTTTCCATTGCGCACACCGCAACGGATTACGACGGCGCGGTGGACGCGTTCAAAAAAGGCGTAACCCATGCGACGCACCTGTATAACGCGATGTCCGGCCTTGCACACCGTGCACCGGGTGTCGTGGGCGCGGTGTTCGACAACGAAAACGTCTGCGGTGAGCTCATCTGTGACGGCATCCACATTCACCCGGCTGTGGTGCGCACGACGTTTAAGCTCATGCCGGAGCGCGTGTGCGTCATCAGCGACGCGATGCGTTTGAGCGGCGTGGAAGACGGCGGCCAAGGTATGCTGGGTGTGAATATGGTCACTGTAAAGGACGGCAAGGCGACATTGCCGGACGGCACCATTGCAGGCTCTGTTACAAACCTGCACGCGGAACTTAAGAACCTCGTTTCCTGGGGCATTCCGCTGGAGACCGCCGTGCGCGCCATGACGCTGACCCCGGCGAAGGAGATCGGCATGGAAAACGAGATCGGCAGTCTTGCACCCGGCAAGCGCGCAGACCTTGTTGTGCTCGATGAGAACCTCGAGATTGTCGCGGTTTACCACTGATGCTTTTGCCTTTGCCGTGCGGCCTTGACGGCGGGGCATGAGGATAGAATTAGGGAAGAACAGAAAGGAAAGAAAATATGTATTGCACAAATTGCGGAAGAAAGCTCCCCGAAGACGGCTCGCCGTGCGTTTGCCGGCGACAGCCCGCACAGCCCGAGCAGCAGACGTACACACAGCCGGTGCAGCCGCAGCAAAACTACGGCGCACCCACGCAGAATTTTCAGATGCCGCCGCAGTATTACGCGCAGCCGCCGGTGCAATACCCGGTGCAGCGACCGATTACACCCGTGCACGGTGTGCTGAAAAGCTTTTTCGCGTCTCCGCTGTTCCTTATTACGGCGATTCTCTTTTCGGTGAATTTGCTGTTTCAGATCATCGCAAGCCTGTTCCCGCAGGATCCGGCGTATATTGTAAATCAGATTTACAGCAACCTGCCGTATGAAATGCAGTTTATCATTTCGCCGGGCGACCTGTACAGTACGCTTTCGGATGCGCAGAGCGGCACCACGGTCGGTACGGTCATCGGTATGCTTATTACAGGCGGCTTAATGGCTGCCGCATACTGGATCACGTACATATCTGCGAAAAACCCGAGTGTTCCGGCGGCAAAAACGGCCGGCCTCACCATCATGAAGGTGTTCAGCATCATCAGTCTTGTTGTGATGAGCCTTGCGGAGGTGCTGTGCGTTGTTCTTGCCGTAATCTTCGGTGTTGCCCTTGCCGGCAATGACTACGGCTACATGGATGAGATGATGAGCGGTTTCTTCATCATACTCATTGCGGCCTGCATCATCGGCTTTGTCGTGCTCATTTTTGAGATCATTTACGAAGCAAAGGTCATAAAGATGCTGAACAGCGCGAAGAACGCGATGCTGACGGGCATGGTTCCGAATAAGGCTTCCGTGTTTGTGGCGGTCATCTGCTTCATTTCGGCGGCGGTGTCGTTCTTCTCCGTTTTCGGCGATGCGGTACTGTACGGCTGGATCCGTGTTCCGCTCGGCCTGACGAGCGTTGCGCTCAACGTGCTTTATGGTCTGCTTGTTCTGCAGTTTAATAAGATGCTGAAGAACGCAGGCATGGCTCGATAAAACAAAATAAGTGAACGCGACCCGCTCCCGGCCGCGGCGGGACGGTGTAGTTCCGCTGCGCGGGGGTGGGTTTTGCTTTTAGGGGAGATGAAAGTATGGTGGAAAATACAACATATATCACCAAATCGGAGCCGGCAGAGCAGCAGGAAAAGCGCGCGGAGGAAATTTTGCGGGACATGCTTTCTTCGCCGCTGTTCTTCATGTGTGCGGTATTGGTCACACTGAACGCCGTTATTTCGATGATCGTCAGCGGTATGAACGGATTCGGCGATGTATACGGCGGTGCCGTGACGTTTACTTCGTGGGCGTTTCAGATAATCTTTACGGGAAAAGGTTACACGGGGATACCTGCGCATCCTGTATTGTCGGCGGTGCTTTCGGGTATATTCGGCACAGTAACGGCGGCAGTCTTTTGGCTTCTGTATATTGGCGCCAAAAAACGGAAGCTTTGCGGTGCGGGTTTTAAGACGATGAAAGTCGCCTTGCTTTGCCGCACGGTAGCATTTGCTGTGACGGCAGCTGCGCTGTTTGGTATCATAGTCGAATTTATCGTATATGAGATCACCACAGGGCCGAGCCCGACCGCAGATATAGTCGATTACCTTTTCGGATATTTAGGATACGGCATTATGTTTATCGGCGGCATCGCAAGTGCGTTATCAGCCGTTTGCTGTTTTATGATGGTGCGGTCGCTGCACAACTCGGAAAAAGCCGTGCGCGGGGACGGCGCGCTGCGGACGATCCCGCGCTTTGCGACTTGTATGTATTTACTTTGCGCGAAGCTGATCGTGCCGGTGATGCTCGTTGTGGTCGTGGTTATGGTTCCGACTTTTAAAATCGACGATATCGGCAAGTTATGGGTGTTTTTACCGCTCATATGCAAAGCGGCGTTGAGCGCTTTATTTGCCGCCTGCACCGTTAAATTTAATAAAATCGCCGATAAAGCGAAAGTTTAGACGTATTTAAAAGGAGATTCGGTTATGTATTGCACGAATTGCGGGAGGAAGCTCCCGGAGGACGGTTCGCCTTGCATTTGCGGGGCGCAGAACGGGAATTTCAACACGCAGCCGCCGCAGTATTTTCAGGCGCCGCCGCAGTATTACGCGCAACCGCCCGTGCGCCCGGTTACGCCGGTACACGGGATGTTAAAACGGTTTGCGTCGTCAAAGCTGTTTTTCATGTGCGCGCTGCTTTTTACGGTGCAGATGGTCGTGTCGGCGGTCTCATCGGTGATTGAGGTGTTCACGGTGCTGCAAAATCAAGCGTATCTGCTGGAACGCACGCCCGTAGGCACGAATTTCAACGTAGAGCTTAACGTAAACATTGTGCCCGTTCAAAATATTCTGGTGCTTATCGGGCTTTGGCTGCTGTACGCCTCCGCGAAGAAGACGGACACGCCGTTCATGAGCACAGCGGGCGTCACGCTGTTTAAAGTGACGGAAATTCTCCAGATCGTTGGGTGCGGTATTTTTTGCGGGATGTTGCTGCTCATCGGTCTTTTGGTGCTCCTCGCATCGAGTGGTGCCCCGAACGTGACAAATTACACCGGCTTGCCGGACAATATCGCTATTTTGATAGTGGGTATTGCTTTTGTGGTCGGTTTGGTGTTGAGTGTTCTGCTGCTTTTGTACAGCGTTAAAATGCTCGGCGTGTGGACGAGCCTGCAGCGCGCGATACAGGTGGGCGTGCTGCCGAAAAAGCTGCCGGGATACGCGCTCGCTTTGCAGGGGTTTTTGATTTTCTGTGATGTCGCCGCGATGATTGCGTTCTTCGTGCTGAACGCGTGGATCCTCATCCCGGGCAGCCTGTGCAGCATGGCCGCGCGGGTATATGTCATCCGCTGTATGGCGGCGTATAACCGGGAGGTTGCGGGGATGGAAGCGGGTTCTTTCTAAAAGGCTTCGACTTTTGGGCGTTTTTGTGCTACCGTTTAGCTTTTATGAACTTGCGCTGCAAGTTCATTGGGAGACCCCCTAATTGGGTCTCCCACACTTTAACAGTCCACCGGACTGTTAAAGTTCCCGTCCTGATTTTTTGAATGCAAAAAGATTTCGCCATTTGCGAATGGCGACTTAGGACGCTGCCCTAAGAACCCGCCGCCTTTGAAAAGGCGGGCGAAACTTTTAACCATGGTTACCGCAGGCTGCGAAAAATCTTTACAAATCTTTTTCCGTGCGCTACAATAGGGGAAAGATTGTTTTGAAATGGGGTTTTATAGATGGTGAAGATTCCCGAAAATTACACGCCGAGCCTTGGCCTTTACGAGACGCAGAAGGCAATCGGTCTGATCAAGAACGTATTTCTCGTCAAAATTTGTGCGGCGCTGCATCTAAAGCGCGTCACCGCGCCGCTGTTCGTCGACCCTTCCACGGGTCTGAATGACGACTTAAACGGTGTGGAGCGCCCGGTCGAGTTTGACATTCCGGCAGTCGGCGGCAACGCGCAGGTGGTGCATTCCCTTGCAAAGTGGAAGCGCCTTGCGTTGCATGATTACGGCTTTTACGTGGGCAACGGCCTTGTGGCGGACATGAACGCCATTCGCCGCGACGAGGAGCTTGACAATCTTCACTCCATCTATGTGGACCAGTGGGACTGGGAGAAGGTCATCGACCGTGACACGCGCAACATGGCGTACCTGGAAGACACGGTGCGCCGCATCGTCAGCGCCATCTGCGGCACGCTGGACGAATTAAAGTGGCAGTTCTCCGGCCTTTCCACCGAGCTTTGCCGCGACGTGTATTTCATCACGGCGCAGGAGCTTGAGGACCGCTACCCTGACCTCACTCCGAAGCAGCGCGAGAACGTCATCGTGCGCGAGCACCGCACGGTATTCATCGAGCAGATCGGCGGCGTGCTCAAAAGCGGCAAGCCGCACGACGGCCGCGCGCCGGACTACGATGACTGGAGCATGAACGGCGACCTGCTGTTCTGGCACGAGCCGCTTGGCATGGCGCTGGAAATCAGCAGCATGGGCATCCGCGTGGACGAAAATTCGCTTGCGGCGCAGCTTAAAATTGCGGGCTGCGAAGCGCGCGCGGAGCTGCCGTTCCACAAAATGCTTTTAAACGGCGAGCTGCCGCTCACCATCGGCGGCGGCATCGGGCAGTCGCGCCTTTGTATGCTTCTGCTCGGCAAAGTACATATCGGTGAGGTGCAAGCTTCCCTCTGGGACGAGGAGACCCGCCGCGTCTGTGCCGAAAAGGGTGTTATCCTGCTGTAATTGTGCTTGAAGCTGAATAAAACGGAAGCCCTCTGCTGCGATTCTTACTTTGCAGCAGGGGGCCTTTTCTATGCCGAAAAAATCTATAAAGACGGAAAAGTGTTTTAGCGTTCGCGGAGTTCAGCTGAATTTTTAACCGACAAAGAGGTATGCTCAGCACTTCGTCCACTTCATCAAAAGCGATTTTGGCAGGATATGCGCTAAGAAGCGGTAGAACTTATAAAATCCGCCCATGGTGCAGGCGCTTTTGCCTTTTAATCCGGCTTTCAGGGCGCAGGTCGCCATTTTTGCGGGCGACTGGTGCGGCAGCATGTCGAGCGTGCGGCTTTTATGCGTGGGGCGGTCGGCAACCTGCCAGAACTCCGTAATCATCGGGCCGGGGCACACGGCAAGGACGTTGATCTTTTTGGGCTTTAATTCCTCGCGCAGCGCGCGGGAGAAGCTTTGCACGTACGCCTTTGTGGAGCAATACACTGCCATGCGCGGTGTGGGCGCAAACGACGCGATGGACGAGATGTTCAGGATAAGCCCGCCCGTTTTCATATACGGCAGGCTGTACCGCGTGACGGCGGTCAGTGCGCGGCAGTTCAAATCGATCATCGCGGTCTGGTTTTCGATGTCGCTTGTCGCAAAATCGCACAGCTTGCCAAAGCCCGCATTGTTGATGAGCAGTGAAATTTCCGGCTTTTCGCGTTCAAGCAAAGCGTTAAATTGTTTTAATGCGGCGGAGTCGGTGAGGTCGAGCGCGATGGGGCGCAGATTCTTTTCCGGGAACTGCGGCTTTAATGCTTCCAAGCGGTCTTCGCGGCGAGCGATGAGCCAATAGGTGTCGATCTCCGGGCAAAGGGTGACAGCGGCGCGTAAAAACTCGATGCCAAGTCCTGAGGAAGCGCCTGTGATCACGGCGATTTTCATAGTGACTGTCCTTTCAAAATTTTCCGATGGTTGTGTCTCCATTCTACCGCCGCTTCAGCTGCCTGTCAAACGCCTTTTTGGACAATTTGTAAATTCGCGCGAAAAAACGCAAAAAACGGTATAAATTTTCGTGAAAGTGTGGTACAATGACAATAATTACTGTAATGCGTACGCACCGTGTACGCAGAAAGGACGCATACATGACAAATCAAAGAAAAAGCATGCGCTTTATAGGCTGTCTGCTGGCAGTTTTCATGCTGGCAGTTGTTTTTTGTCTGCCGGCTTTGGCGGACAGCGCATCATCGAACACATACACGATCCCGGACACGAACATGACCGTCACAATCCCCGAGGGCGCGACGGTGCTTTCCGTCGACACCCCGGCGGGCGATGCCGCGTGGAGCAAGGCAGGCATTTTGGACGCGAGCGAGAAGATCAAGGAAATGCAGAAAAACGGGACCACGGCGGAAATTATTGCGGCAAACGGCGATACCATAGCCGTAGCGGAGAAATCTTCCGATTACGCAAACTCCGTTTTTAACCTCAATAATCTGGATGAAAAGGGCAAGAAGGATTTTTTGAAATACATGGAGCCGTC
>UMGH01032104.1_pt1 | contig 63379 bp, 52 predicted proteins | sample 1965231 | NCBI WGS metagenome assembly UMGH01 (sample SAMEA4836068, study PRJEB28245) | human gut metagenome | biome: gut microbiome; material: fecal sample | place: Denmark | collected 2008 | reverse complement strand
TATGTTTTGTTTGTTCCAACTGTCGGTAGTGGATATTTCCTACCATTTTTCGCGTAGTTTGCCCCAATAACATCGTCTGTATTTTTTTGCGGAAACGCAGAAAGGTTAATGTATTAATTATGTAGACTAAAATTTGCAGGTTAATCTTTTAGGTACATCACAGATGATGTTTTCTGTATGGTGTAAAGGGAATTTTATTACGGAACGAAGTGTCAGGATTTTTTTTTTTACTGCGATTCCTCCTTTCATTTAGGACATAACCATGTGGAGAATAGACGCTATAATTAATATGAAAAGTTATGTTTAGGCAACTTTGATATTTTAGGATCTTGCAAATTGTTTTGGATATTCTTTTGTAGGATAAGTTTGTTTGAGCTATAATCTTGCAAACTTTTCAAATAGGAATTTTTATCACCAAACCAATATTTGAATATTGCATTGTCCCATTGATTTATTTCTTGAGATATTTCCTTGTGAACATTTGCTGCAGATTTATAATCATTTCCTATCAATGCAATATTATAAATCAACTTATATACTTTCATCTTCAATACAAAGTTTCCCGATATGCTTGGGTTTGTAATGGTTTGGTCATATAGAAAATCAATAATTTCTGTATGAGAAAAGTTCCTCGCCGGGACGAACGGAATTTGTAAAGAGCATTGATGAATTGTAAAAGAAGAATCATCTTCTGTCATGCTCTCAGGAAGATATATGTCCATATTTTTGGTATTCACAATGGCTTGTTGAAACATAGGCATATTCAAACATTCTTTTAGAGATGCTTCCCAAAGAGGAAAAATGGTGAAGAATAGTTTATAGGCTTTTCTGCCGGGAACTTTAACCATTACAATTCCTATAAGGATACAATTTACCGCATAGACAAAACTATTCGGAGTAATGCCTTTCAAATCAAAAGTTTTGCAAATGGTATCTGTAAACTGTTTTTTGGTCATGCTCCGGTCAGTAGCTTATTTTCATAAGTTTTACTCCGTGGGGAGGAATGTTTGTTTCGGTATCAGAGGTGTTCAAGTCTTGTTGTCGCCAAAGATCGCGTGCGGATTTGAGTTTTTCAATGCCGAGTTTTGAAAAATATTTGCCTAAATCAACTTTCGCGAATCTGTTTCCGAGATTGAATATTCCCACTGCGTAGCTTCCATCATACAGAGGACGTTTCCATATTTGAATTTCCCCGTCAACGATTTCCTGTTTTGCTTGTTTGCCGAGTATATCCTGGTCCACGGCAATGACTTCGTTGTTGCAGAGTAAGTTGAAAGTGAAATCGTCTATTTGAGATATGTCGCAGCCAATGAGCAAAGGGGCTGCAAGCAAAGCCCAAAGGCTTATATGGGTGTATTGTTCGTCTGCGGTGAGTTGCGAATCGTGAAGAGTTCCTCCCCAGCCGCCAACTTTTCCTACCACAAGCATATCGGGATCATTCCAATGTCCGGGCAGGGAGTAAGCCCATTTGTCGGCTTGTTGGCGAAAACCTATATCGCTTATGGATTCCCATGTGTCGCGAATGTCATCTGTGGTGCGCCATGAATTTCCGTCAACTCCGTATGCCCAGCGGCACACGTTTTCTGCGCCCCAAGCCACATTATAGAAAACATCGCGTGGCAGACGACGCAGCTCGCGCTCCATTTTAAGGTAAGGTTCCAGTTGCGTTGCCGCAGATTTGTCTTTGTCTTCGGCAATGTTTTTTGTATATCCGCAGCAGTCGTATTTAAGGTAGTCCACGCCCCAGCTGTTCCAAACTTCGGTGTCTTCTTTTTCGTGGTTAAGCGTGCCGAGATAGCCTCCGCAAGTGAGATCGCCCGGCGAAGAATAAATTCCGAACTTCATGCCGTGGGAGTGAAGCCAATCGCCAAGTTCTTTCATGTCCGAGAATTTTTCGTTTGTGGATATGTATCCCTTGGAATCGCGTGTTTCCGACTCCCATCCGTCATCAATGTTTATGTAGTTGTAACCGTAATCAACCAAACGTTTTTCAATCATTGCGTTTGCCGACTCAAGAACTTTTTGTTTGGTTACCCCAAGTCCCCAACAGTTCCAACTGTTCCAGCCCATGGGAGGTGTGAGAGCTATTTTGTCTCCAACTTTTATGGTTATGGTTTTAGCGTCTTTGCCTTTGGCATTGACGGCTTCGAGTGTTACGTTATAATCGCCGCGATTCCTGACGCTGCCGTAAACTACTCCGCGTACAGAATCAATGCTCAGCCCTTGCGGAAGATTCTTTGCGCTGTATTTCATGGGCTTCTCGCCCGAGGCGGCAACTCTTAGTATCACCGGTTTTTCGGGACTCACTCCGTAGACGAGCGCATTGTTTATGTGCGGTGTGGCAGGAGCTTGGGGCGTGAGTATGTACTTTGTAAAAAGGGTTTGCTCTATTTCTTTTCCCGTGTCGTTGTCTTTGTATGTGATTTTAAGGCGTGATGTGTTTTCGTTGGGCAATGCAAAACTGAAAGTCTTGCTTTGTTTTCCTTTTATGTTTACCTGACGGGTGGAAATGTGAGAGACGGCGTTGGTTTCAACGTTTGTCATTTCGGCTGTGAGCATGCCTTTTTGTGCGCAGTCGAACGTGTTGTCTAATTTTACGTCAAACCGGCTTTCGGCAGCGAATGTTTTTTGCTCTGTTAAGAGTTTTACGCCATCAAGTGGATTGTCCTGAATTTCAAAATGTATGGGTGTACCCGAAATACCTCCGTCGTCTCCCTCGTTATACACCCTTATGGCAAGAACATTTTCCTTGTCCCATTTTATCAAGCCGGTGTTTGCAGGAATGTTATACTTTCGCGGCGTGTCCCATGCGCCGAAATATCCGTTTTTGTCCGAAGGCATTCCGCCCGTTTTGCCTACCGGTTTGCCGTTCAAAAAGGTTTCGTCGGCATCGTCTATGTATCTTATGCAGAGGTTCAAACCATATTTAAGGTTCTTTCCCGCAAAATCTTTTTTTCTCGGAATGAATTTTATGCGATACCACGCATAGCTTCTCACGAGTTTTATGTTTTGTTTGTTCCAACTGTCGGTAGTGGATATTTCCTGCCAGTTGTTGTCGTTGAAAGCCGTTGATTTCCACGCAGGATTGTCTCCTGTGTGAAATTTTGCACGTGTTATTTCAATATTTTGCGCGTTTGCGGCAAGCGATATGAAGAGTGCGGCAATCACTGCCTTTATATGCATTGTCATTCCCGAATGTTTTTTATTACTTAATGCAAATTTAATTTTTATTTCGGTGTACAGTGCAAAAATTTCAGGATAAAAATGCACGTGGACGGTACAAAAAAATGAGGGCTTATGATGTCGAAAAAAACATAAGGCATTTAATTAAAAATACAAGGCATATATTTTAAAATAAGTGCCTTGTATTTTGAAATACATGCCTTGTATTTTTGACAATGAAGAATCTGTTGAAAATTAAGAACTTATGAAAGCCGAAAAATCGGGCAGGAAAAAGTGCATAAAAGCCTGTCGGAGTAAGGGAAAAACTGGTACAGAAAAAGTGAAAGGAAATGTTTATGCGCATTTCACGCATGCCGCTATAGCAATGAAGCCGTATGTCAGCAATAAGGCAAAGGTGAGCAAATCAACATCGGCTGTGGGAAAGCCTCCGCGTGTGTATTCGGACGATATGGCATGTGGCGACGGGGAAATGTGCGAGGAAATTTTTGTACAAACAATGTAAAGAATTCCGCCAACTATTGCTCCGACCGCGAACCCGGTTATGACATCTCCGAAATAGTGTACGCCGAGATATATCCGCGACCATCCGTTCAGAACAGACCATGTAAGGATGAACAGAGTGGCGCGGGGCTTCTTGAAAAGCAATGACAGGAAAACGGCTATTGACATGGTGTTTGCCGAATGGGCGGAAAAGAAGCCGAATTTTGCTTCGCGATAGCCGTTGACTGTTTTGACGGCGTGCATGATGAACGGGTCATTGCATGGACGCCATCTCTCAAAAAGTGCCTTGCTTATTTCCGACAAAGTGGTGCAAATGGCAACGCACGCCACAAGCATGGCTATCGTGGTGAGCAGTCTTGGAAATTCGTTGTTCTTGACGATCACGTAAATAAGTATCACTCCTACGGGAATCCATGTAAGTGTGGACGTAGCCTGCAACATTATGCCGTCGGCATAAAGAGAATTGCTGCCGTTGAGGGCGAGCGTGATGTTATTATCGAGATTCAAGAGAAATTCCGGCATGGCTTGAAGTGGTTTGGGCTGTTTATATCAAACCGATGGCTGCAGTGGGAATCCAGCCTTTCTGTCCTCCGTCGAGCGACACTTGTTTCCAACCTTTCACGGAGCTTTCTGAGGTGATTTTTATCTTAGCTCCGGGAAGAATTTGCAGGAGTGATTTTGAATTGCCGGAGGGTGATTGGCGAATTTGTATCTGTTGCAAAACAATTGCTTCGGTCGGTTCGCCGCCTTGAACAGTCAGTATGCCGGCACAAACAAGTGATAGTGCCGTTACAAAGGTTAGAATCAGTCCGCCGAAGAATGCTCCTTTCCTAAGCCACAGTGCATTTCCGAAGAAGTAGAGCAGGGTGCACATCAGAACAAGTGCGAAACCCACAAGAGAGTAAACCGCCCATCGGGCAATGCTGTTGGAATGGAGAAAATCGTGGGCGTAAGAAGAGATGAAGGATTGCGGTTGCGCTCCTGCATACTTGATTTTTGCAACAGTTATTTTGAGATTGTATTTTGCGTCTGAATTTGAAGGATCAATGCTTACCGCGCGTTCGTAAGCAAGTCGGGCATGCGGATAATCGTTTAGGCGGTAGTAACAGTTGCCGAGATTATATTGTATGTCGGTACTTCGTATGCTTTGTGAGGCTTCTTCAAATTGTTTTGCCGCAGCGCGGTATTCGTTTTTAGAGTATAAGGCACATCCTTTCTCATAACTTTCCCGTGGAGAGGCTGCGTATGATTTTTCTGCGAAAATATTTAGGCAGAGAAGCAAAGATGTTATGAATATGAACTGTTTCATTTGGGAATTATCTTAAAGAATTTTCAATATCCACAATTACTTTGGCGGAACGGGAATAAAGATTTTCCATATTCTCCTGTGGATTTCCGGGAGCAAAGCGTGCGAACTCGCATTGTTTCATTAAGTCGGTAAACTCGGCACACAGAGTTTGGCTCACTCCGTTTTTAAGAAGCGTGCTTTCTATTTCATCGGTCTTGAATTCCGACATGGGAATTGTGAGACGGTGGGATATGTAAGCGGTAAGAGCATTTGCCAGCTCGTCATAGAATTCAGCGGCGTTGCCGGTGTTCATAAGTTTCTCGGCTTTGCGCAGATGTTTTGTGGCAGTGCGCTTTGCGCGGACTTGCATTCGAAGTGTAGTGTTGCTACGGAAGTTTTCGGAACGTTTCAGAACAAGGAATGCAACGGCAAACAGCGCAATCAAACCGGCGAACACGGCATAGAAACCTCCGTTTGTGAGCGTGAAGAACTGAGAAGGAGTGGAATAGCTGCCGCGATGAATGTCGTTAATGTCTTTGCGCAAAAGATCTTCGTCGTCGGAAGGCTGGTTGGCTCCCTGTTCCACACGGAAACTTATGGGTTGTGAGCTTGCGGTTTTGTAATAGCCTGAAGCTGTATCGTAATATTCGAGATTTATGGCGGGAAGAGTGTAATTGCCTTTCTGATGAGGCACAACGGTATAGTCGTAATAGATAGTTCCGCTCATGCCATTGGCTGTGAGGGAAGTTTTGTCTGTAAGTTTGGCGGGAAAAACTTCAAAATCCGAACCAAGGTTTAGTTTGGGTGCTGTGATAAGTTTCATGTTTCCCGTTCCTGTGATTGCCAAACGCACCGAAAGGTTTTCGTTGGTGCGGGGCTTGGGAGTGAGAATGGAAGAAGCAATTTTGAAGTTGCCCACGGCTCCCGAGAAATCGGACGGTTTGGGTGTGGGAAGTTTTGAAACGTTTATGGACAGCGACGGAGCTATTATGGACTTCTTTACTTCTGCGAAATTTGAGTTCCCGTTGAAGAAAGCATCAAACGGGTCAATGTTTGGATTGGCTACGGCAACAATACCATCAAACTTAATGGAAGGAATTTGCAGTTTGCCCGTTTGCTGCGGGAACATCACGTATTGGCACCATTTTGTGGTTTGATAGTTTTCACCTTTGTAGTTTTCTATGCTGAATGTCTTGTTCTTAGGAAGCGGCACTTCTTGTATGAGAAACCCCTTGAGGTCCGGCATCTTTCCGGAAAGCTGTGTGAGATTTACGCGGGTATAAATCTTATAAGTAAGAACTATCGGCTCTTGTTCGCAAACGCTTGTCTTATTGGCAGAGACGGTTATGAAAAGATCTTTTGCCGTTATGCGCCCGTTGGAAGAAGGTGTTACGGTTTGGTCTTGCTGTTGGGTGTTTGCGGAGTTTGGTGTGTGGTGTTTGGAACCGCTTGCGTGTATTGTTACGGTGTTTGTCTTGTAGGTTTTGCCGTTAATCTTGAAAGCTGCGGGAGGTATGCTCACTGTTCCTGCCTTATCAATGGTGCAGGTGTATGTAAAGGTAACGGAACTTGTCCCCGAACTTTTTCCGTTTATTATTTGGTAGCTTGACATTTCGGAGCGGCTCGGACCGTAAAGCACGTTAATGCTTGAAGGAAACTTGGGACCGGTGAAATTGTCTATGTCGCGTGTGGAAACATAATATTCAATTCTGAAATCTTCCCCCGTAGCCACGTTTCCCGGTGCGTTTACTTTTATGCGTATTGCACCGAATACGGGCAGGGAAAGTAATGTGAGGAATATTAGACAAAATGTTTTTTTCGTCATGATGGGCTTGTTGTGATTACCAATTCTTGTCAAGACTTCTGGGACTTGCAAAACGTTGTCCTTTACGCAGTTTGTCCTGCGTTTTCTGTTCTTCTTGTTTCGCAGCATCAAGTAGTCGCTCTGCATTGTCTTTGGACATTTGGTTATTATTTTGCTGTTGCTTTTGTTCTTGTTTATCTTTGTTTTGCTGAGGTTTATTCTGTTGTTTCTTGTCGTCTTTTTCCTGCTTGTTTTGGTCGTTTTGATTTTTATTCTGCTTTTGGTTTTTCAAAAGGTGGCGGCAAAGAGCAAGATTGTAACGGCTTTCATCGTCGTGAGGATTATTGCGCAAAGCATTCTCGTAACTTTTTATGGCTTCGCCGTATTGTTTTTGGCTTTGCAGAATCACACCGAGGTTATGATTGGCTTTAGCAAGATATAAAGGATTTTTTGTGCGTTTTATAGCCGATTCATATTGGGCGGCAGCGTCCTTGGGATTGCGCTGGCGCAAAAGAGCGTTGCCCAAATTGAAATGGGCCGTGGCATCTTTATCATTTTTCTTAATGGCTTTGCGATAGGAAGTTTCGGCATCATTGAAAATACTGTCAAGATACAGAGAATTGCCTTGGCGTATCAGTCGACGATTGTCTTTTTGTGAAAATGCCGGAACACAACACAATAAAACCAATGAGAGTGTTATGTATTTTCTGAATGTCATCATCTTTTCTTAAACAAATTAAGTTTGCGCAATACATGATTCTTGCGTTCCATAATTATGGCATCTATGATAAGCGCGATAAGGGCAATAAGAGCCACCCATTGGAATTGCTCGGCGTATGAAGAATATACGGCAGAGGACATTTCGCTTTTCTTTATTTTATCAAGGTCGTTGAAAAGACGTTCTCTTGCTGTGGGCGCATTAGTCAAATATATAAATGTACCTTTTCCTGCCTCGGCTATTTTGCGGCACATATCTTTGTTAAGGCGCGAAATAACAGTCTGTCCGTTTTTATCAACTATATATTTATTTTTATCCGCCGGGTCGGGGACAGGTGCGCCGCTATCTTTTCCAACACCTATAATAAATACACGTATACCTTTCTTTGCAGCTTCTTTTGCAGCTTCTTCGGCTCCGCCTTCGTGGTCTTCGCCGTCTGTTATTACTATAACAGCGCGTCCAACGTTCTCTTTCGAAGTAAAACTCTTTGTCGTAAGATTTATAGCGTCTCCTATCGCTGTGCCTTGGCGAGTTATAAGCGAAGGATTAATTGCGTCAAGGAACATATTGGCAGAGATATTATCGCTCGTAATGGGAAGCATATTAAAAGCATCACCTGCAAAGACAACAATTCCTACTTTATCGTTATCCATTCTGTCGATTGTGGAAGAAATTAATTGCTTTGCGCATTCCAAACGGTTGGGCGAAACATCTTCGGCAAGCATACTGTTGGAAATGTCAAGAGCTATCACAACTTCAATACCTTGCTTTTTCTCATTGTCAACAGTCATTCCCATTTGCGGACGTGCAAGAGCAACAATCAACATGGCTGCGGCAAACAAAGCAATAAGGAATTTTATATGCTGTCTTTTGCTTGAGGCATCGGGCATAAGAGCTTTTATTAATTGCATCTCGCCAAAACGTTTTAGTTTACGCTTACGTGAGATGCAGGACAATATATATATTATAGCCCATAGCGCAAGAAGCAAAAGCAAATACAGATATTTAGGATCTTCAAATCTGAACATGATTCGTTTTAGTTTTATGGAATGCGCCTGTAAACAGTTATTCGTAAAAGAATTTCAATCAACAGAGACAATATAGCTAACATTGCGAGAGGTTGATACAGGTCGTATCGCTTGGAATACTTTCGTACGCTGAACTTTGTGCGTTCCAATGTGTCTATATCGTGATAGACTTTCTTCAATTGGCTTGTAGAATTTGCACGATAGAATTGTCCTCCCGTGGCAGTTGCTATTCCGCTGAGCGTTTGCGTGTCAATTTCACATGGCATTTGAATATAATGAACACCTCCGCCGGGAAGTGGATACGGGAAAGGAGCTGTCCCGTTAGTTCCCACGCCTATTGTGTAAATTCTTATTCCGTATGTTGCCGCAATGTCGGCAGCGGTGAGAGGAGATATTTCTCCTGAATTATTGGAACCGTCGGTAAGTAGAATAATTACCTTACTCTTTGCTTTGCTTTCCTTAAGTCGTGAAACAGCGTTCGATATTCCCATTCCTATTGCCGTTCCATCGTTTATCACTCCGTGTAATGCGAGGTCGCAGCTTACTTGTTGCATAAGATTAAGCAGTGATGCGTGGTCAGTTGTCATGGGACATTGCGTATATGCTTCGGCAGCAAAAACTGTTAGTCCGATATTATCATTAGGTCGCGCAGAGATAAATTCCGTTGCAACGCTTTTAGCTGCTTGTATTCGGTTTGGCTGCAAATCTTCGGCGAGCATACTTGTACTTGCATCTATTGCAAGCATTATGTCAATGCCTTCCACTTGTGAATTTTTCCAAGAGTTTTTACCTTGCGGGCGTGCAATAATTATAATAATCAAAGCAATTGTAATGAGCCGCAGCACAAACGGAGTGTGCATAAGGCGCAGTTTCATCGTGGGACGTATGTGCCTGTATGCTTGTGTGTCGGATATAGTTATGGATGCCTCGCGCTTGCTGTGGCGTAGGAAATACCATACGGCGTATGGTATAAGCAGCAACAGCAGTAGGAGAACTTCTTTATTTGCGAATGTTATCATTGGCGTATAATACTATAGCAACAATTCGAAAATCTCGTTGATTATTAAAAGAACCACTATCACGGAAGCAGTAATGGCTATGCCGAGAACAACTTTCTTTTTGGTGCGTGGGTTTTGTGCGGGAGTTTCTTGTTTGTTGTCTTCTTCTTCCACGGGAGCAACTGGAATTTTGTCGCTTTTGGTGGTTTCTATGTAGGATGACAGACGCATTAGATTGCGTTCGTCTTCGTTTGAATCTGTTTTGAGTTTTGCAAATTTTGTAAGGTCGGCAGTAGCAAGAATTTCTCGCAATTCCGTGTAGTCCGGTTCTTTTATCGGTTCTTCAAGAGCGTTGCCTTTCTCGGCATTTTCTTTTGCCATAAGTTTTTGACGGTCTCCAAGGTCAATCAAATGCTCCACAAGTTCATACGATGTCATTTCATCGGCGCGGAAACCGTAACGTTTGCTTACATATTTGCGTAAAATCTGGATAAGACTCGTATAATAGTCCTTTGACGAGAGTTCTTCTGATTCGTATTCATTTTTCAGTTTCGCTATTTCGTTTTGCGCTTCTTTGTGTGGGAGCAGTTGCTCTTTCTTTGCAGCTTTGGCAACTTTTATCTTCGGCGCAGCAATTAGTTTTCGCGCAGCAATCCAAATTGTCTGCCCACAGACAATCAACAGTAAAGACAAAAAGAACAACGGCATCCAGTCGCGCCATGTATATACAGGCTCAATTATTTCTTTCGGACCGAAAAACTTGTCAACATGTGCGGTGTCTACTTTTACATCATTTACTTTTATGGCAAGTTGGTTGGTGGAATATACTTTGCCTCCCACTTTTACATTCATAGAAGGAATATAATAGAGGGCAGGGTCGAAACTTGTGATTGTAAAAGAATAATCCGACGTATTGGTTCCCTTGACAGGCTCGTCTTCTTTTATACTTACGGTTTCTTTCTTCACAACTTCCACACCCTTTTTCATTATTTGCTGAACGTTCTTAGGAAATGCCGGTTGTACGTTCTGCGGATGTTCCACGGTGATGTGTACCGAAGTTTGTTCGCCAATCAAAATTTCGGCGGAATCTATTCGGGCAGTAACCTTGACCTGCGCCTTTGTTGTCAAAACCGCAGAGAAAAGTACCGTTATTATAATAAATAGTTTCTTTGCCATTTATACGTTGCCTTTAGAGGATATGCCGGCTGTTTTGGAATTGAAAAGCTGCATGAGCTTCTTAACATAATTTCCGTCGGTAGGTATTGCCACGTTTCTCACTCCGGCTTTGGTGAATTGCAGATGGAGTGTGTGCTCACGTTCTTGCCATGCGCTACGATGTTGATTGCGCACACGTTTGCTCGAAGTGTCAACATATTCTATGTGCCCGGTTTCTGCATCGCGAAATTCAACGATTCCTATGTCGGGCAGTTCTTTCATTCTTATGTCATACACTTCTATTGCATTCAAGTCGTAACGGTGTCCGGCTATTTTCAATTTGTCGGTAAGGTCGTGGCGGTCTATGAAGTCGCTTATCACAAATGCCGCACATTGCCTTCTTTGTATTTTCATCATGAACTCCAATGCCTCGGAAATGTCGGTTTTCTTTCCTTGCGGCGTAAAGGTTAGCAATTCGCGTATTATGTAGAGAATATGTTTGCGTCCTTTCTGCGGGGGAATGTATTTCTCCACTTTGTCGCTGAAAAAGATAACCCCGATCTTGTCGTTGTTTTGTATTGCCGAGAACGAGAGTGTTGCCGCAATTTCTGTGATAAGTTCTCTTTTTGTTCGCATTTGCGTACCGAAATCCACGGAACCCGACACGTCTATAAGCAGCATTACCGTTAGCTCTCGTTCTTCTTCATACACTTTTACGTAAGGACGATTGAAGCGTGCCGTAACGTTCCAGTCTATGTCGCGCACGTCGTCACCGTATTGGTATTCTCTTACTTCGGAAAAGCTCATGCCTTTACCTTTGAACGCTGAGTGATACTCGCCGGCGAATATATTGCTGCTTAGTCGGCGTGATTTAATTTCTATGCGTCTTACGCGGCGCAAAAGTTCTGTGGTGTCCATACTCAAATCACGAAATGTTTCAGGGCACAGCCACCTTGTTTATAATCTCGTCTATTATGTTGTCGCTTGTTACGTTTGCTGCTTCCGCCTCATAGGAAAGACCGATTCTATGACGCAACACATCGTGAGCCACAGCGCGAACATCTTCGGGAATGACATATCCTCTGCGTTTCAAAAAGGCGTATGCACGGCTTGCATAAGCAAGATTAATTGAAGCTCGCGGACTGCCGCCGAAAGAGATGTAGTCTTTCATGTCTTTCAACTTGTAACGTTCGGGATAGCGTGTGGCAAAAACTATGTCGGCTATGTATTGCTCTATTTTTTCATCAATATAAATGTCTTTAACCACCTCGCGTGCGTGCATTATTTTGTTTGCGCCTACAACGGGTCTTACTTCTTCGGGCTTCTTTTCGTCGAGTTTTGCGCGGACAATGGCTTTTTCTTCTTCAAGTGTGGGATAATCAATGATTACCTTCATCATGAAACGGTCGGTTTGGGCTTCGGGAAGATTATATGTACCTTCCTGCTCTATAGGGTTCTCTGTGGCGAGCACAAGGAAGGGCTCGGGAAGCGGGAATGTCTCGCCGCCTATCGTAACCTGTCTTTCCTGCATGGCTTCAAGGAGTGCGCTCTGCACTTTTGCGGGAGCGCGGTTTATTTCATCGGCAAGAATGAAATTTGCAAATACAGGACCGCGTTTTACAACGAAAGTTTCTGTTTTTTGACTGTAAATCAAAGTTCCGATTATGTCGGCGGGCAAAAGGTCCGGGGTAAACTGCACACGATTGAACTTGGCATCAATAAGGGATGCGAGTGTTTTTATGGCGAGTGTCTTTGCAAGTCCGGGCACACCCTCCAACAGAATATGTCCGTTTGACAAAAGTCCTACGAGAAGGGATTCCACCAAATGTTTCTGTCCCACAATTGTGCGCCCCATGCCGGCTGTAAGTTCGGAAATGAAGCCGCTTTCTATTTCAATCTGCTCGTTCAGGGCACGGATGTCGATATTATTGTTCATATACTTAATATGTAGTTGGTTTCTTGCGTATGCAAAAATATAATTATCTTTTTTATTACGATAGCCCCTTATATTAAAAAAGAGAAAAACGACATCATTAAAGCCTTGTCGGTCTTTGGCGTTGATCAGTCGCAGTAGTCAAGGTCGGGGTTGGCGTAGAATTTATATTCCGGGTGTAATGATTCGAGTTCCTCTTCGAGAGAGTGGCAAAAGGCTTTGCGGTTTTTTACGGAGAAATCGGTTACAACGTCGAACGATACGCTTTTCTGCTTTTCGTCAACTATGAATCCGTGAAGCTGCATGGCTCCTTTGTGTTTCATCACCGTTTTGCGCACTTCCTCCTGAAATTCCAGATGTTCGGGATTGTTGTCGTAGGCATATATTCCCACGGCGAGATAAATGCCGTAGGTTTCCGATATGTCGCGTTGTATCTTGAGCGTCAGTGCGTGGATTTGTTTTGCCGTCATACCTTCGGCAACTTCAATGTTCACCGACCCCACCATGTTGTCCGGCCCGTAATTGTTGAGTATCAGGTCGTAGGCTCCGTGAACTTCGGCAAACGACATGATGCGTGCCTTGAGTTTTCGCGAAAACATGCTGTCTACCCTGTGTCCGAGGATGTCGTCGAAAGTGTCTTTGAGAATGTCTATGCCGGCTTTGGTGAGAATCAGCGAAATTGCCGCTCCAAACCATCCGTCAAGGTCTATGTCCCCAATCATGAGTATAAGGGCGGAAACAATGGTGGCGAATGTTATTATGGCATCGAAGAGATTTTCTGTACCCGAACCGCTCAACGAATCGGAATTCTCGCGTTTCCCAGCATTTATGGTGTAGATTCCGAGCCATAGCTTGGCAATAACTCCCGTAGCCATGATAAGAAGCATGGTGGTTGTATAATGGGTTTCGGTGGGGTGGATTATCTTTCCCACGGCACTCACGAACGACATTATTCCGACAGCTACAATTAGTACGGCAATAGCCATTGCGCTGACATATTCTATTCTTCCGTGTCCGAAGGGGTGGAATTTGTCGGCGGGCTTCATGGCAAGTTTTGTGCCGCCCACGGCTATAATCGAGGATATTGCATCGCTAAGATTGTTTATTGCGTCAAGAAATATGGCTATTGAGCCGGATGCCAGACCTATTATGCCTTTGAAAATGGCATATACGAAGTTTACGACAATGCCCCAGATTCCCACATGTACAATTACTTTCTCGCGCGAATCGTATTTGGTTGTTTGTTCTGTATCGTTGTTTCTCATTTCAAATTTTACCGTTAACGGGTGCAACACTTCCCGTTCTGTATGCAAATGTAGTCATTTTTGAGTTTACCGAAGCCATTATTTTATTCACGGTCCGCGTATAATTTTTGAATATTCGGGAGATGCGAAAAATGCTTTGCGCAAGCAGTGAAAAATACAAGGCACATATTTCAAAATACAAGGCATATATTTTAAAATAAGTGCCTTATATTTTCAATTAAAAGCCTAATGTTTTTTCTCTTTTGCAAGCGGTTGATAAACAATAAGCTGCACGAGGCGAAAAAAGAACATTGTTTATGAAAGAATATACGATTGTATGGCGTGTAAATGAATATTTATCCGATAAATCCCTGTGTGCGCACCCCGTATAAACCTTGCGGGCTTTCCTTGGCTTTGCAAAGGGAAATGGATAAAGCGATTATAAGATTGCAAAAGCGGGTATATTCGGCAGAGTTTTGTTATCTTTGCAGATAAGATTAATCATAAAAAACAGAAATGGGCTTATTATCAAATATTTTCAAGAAAAAAGCGCAAAATTCCGACGGAAGCCGCGTTGGAGGTATTGAAGATTTCATGACCTTAATAAGGGTGTATTTTCAGGCATCAATGGCGGCAAACATAGGAATAACTAATATTTCAATGCTTCCCGATTTGAGAGTTTTCAAGCAGACTCTCCACGTGGCAACAGTGAACAACCGACTCGGATTCGGCGAAAAGACAAAGTGCAGAAAGATGCTGGAAGAAATCTATGGGCTTCCCGATTCTTTCTTCCGTGAAATAGACGCGAGCATAAAGTCCCGCTGCCGCAAAATAAACGATGTAACAAATTATTTGTTCCAGTTTCAGGGCTTCTCGCAGGATTTGCTCATGCTCATGAGCAATGTGTTGAAATGGAAATTCCGTATGCCCTCGATCTTCAAGAAAACCCTCAAGGCGATAATTGAAAGGTCGGTAAATGACATACTTACCAAGAACGATTGGAAGGATGACGGTGTGAGAAGAACCTGTGTGGAAATAAGAAAATATCGCCAAAGCCTCGGTTATTCGCCGCAGTGGATGACCGAGTATGTATATCATCTCGTGATGCTTGCAAAAAAAGAACCGCGTCCCAAAGATGTTCCAGAAACCGATAAAAAGTAACGGGCAATTTTGCGGAAAGGCATAAAATAGATAAATTTGCAAAAGCGACGCAACGACTGACTATGGCTGAAGGTGGCACAAACAGAAAAACAATAGAAATCTTTCAAACAAGAGTTCGCCAGTTGATGTACGAATACGAAGGTGTACGCGGACAGAGAGACGAACTGCGTCGTGATTTGGAAGAAAGAGACGAAGAAATTCGCCGTTTGCAAGCCCAAGTGAAAGAACTTCAGGACTCGTATCAGTCGCTAAAAACCGCCAAGATGCTCGAAATCTATGACGGAGACGTGGAAAAGTCGAAACGGCGAATAGAATCGCTGATAAGACAAGTGGACAGGTGCATAGCACTGCTGAATGTATAAGAAAAGGCAAAGCACCATGGCAGAAGCAAGTGAGTTTTTTTTGATACAGTTGAGGATAGACAATCAAACCTATCCCGTGAACATACGCCGCGACCAGGAAGAAATATACAGAGAGGCGGAACGGCAGATAAATGATAAGCTAAATCTTTACAAGGACAGGTTTCCCAACCTTGCAAAAGAACAATATCTTTATATGACGTTGTTGGATTTGAGCGTTAGACTCATACAATCCGAAAGGCGTAACGACACCGAACCTTACGAATCGGTGATGAACAACCTTACAGCCGAGATTCTTGCAACTCTCGGCGACAAAAGTTGAAGAAAACACTTTACTTTGCTTCGTGATAAGTCCAAAAGCGTTGTGTTTCGGCATGGCGCGAAAAAAGAATTGAACAACGGACATTAATAACGAACAAAATAAAAAACAAAACACATGGAAATAGTATTCATAATAGTTGCGCTGGCTGCCGGCTGTGGCATCGGGTATCTGATGTTGCGTTATGTGGCGACAAGCCAATATAAGAAAAGAATATCCGACGCAGAAAAAGAAGCAGAGGTTATAAAAGAGAAAAAACTTCTTGAGGTAAAAGAAAAATTCCTAAGCAAGAAAACAGAACTTGACAAGGACATGCAGCAGCGCAATCAGAAGTTGTTGCAAACCGAAAACCGATTGAAGCAGCGCGAAATCAGTCTTAATCAGAAACAGGAGGATTTGGCGCGCAAGAAAAACGAACTCGACAACCAGTTGCAGCGTGTGGAGCAGTCGCAGAACGCATTGCAGGTGGAACGTGAGGAACTTCAGAAATTGCAGACCAAAGAACGTGAGAAACTTGAGGAGCTCAGCGGACTTTCTGCCGAAGAAGCTAAATCGCGTCTTGTGGAATCTTTGAAAGACGAGGCAAAGACCGATGCCCAAAGTTACATCAACGACATAATGGATGATGCAAAACTTACGGCAACAAAGGAAGCAAAGAAAATAGTAATCCAGACAATTCAGCGCGTAGCCACTGAAACAGCCATAGAAAACAGTGTAACAGTTTTCCATATTGACAACGACGAAGTGAAAGGACGTATAATCGGTAGAGAAGGGCGAAACATTCGTGCTTTGGAGGCTGCAACAGGTGTGGAATTGGTTGTTGACGACACACCGGAGGCTATTGTGATTTCAGCATTCGATCCTGTGCGTCGCGAAATCTGTCGTCTTGCTCTTCATCAGCTTATTACAGACGGAAGAATCCATCCCGCACGCATCGAAGAGGTTGTGGCAAAGGTGAAAAAGCAAGTTGAAGACGAGATAATTGAAACCGGTAAGCGCACAGCCATTGACTTAGGTATTCACGGGCTTCATTCGGAACTCGTAAGACTTATAGGAAAAATGAAATACCGCTCTTCTTATGGGCAGAACCTTTTGCAGCATGCCAGAGAGACAGCTAATTTGTGCGCTATCATGGCTGCGGAGTTGGGATTGAATCCCAAGAAAGCCAAACGTGCAGGTTTGCTTCACGACATAGGAAAAGTGCCCGACGAGGAGCCGGAACTTCCGCACGCTATCTATGGTGCCAAGCTTGCGGAGCAATATAAGGAAAAGGCTGACATAGTTAATGCCATTGCGGCGCATCATGACGAAACGGAGATGACGAGTCTTCTTGCTCCGATAGTACAAGTGTGCGACGCAATAAGTGGTGCTCGTCCCGGAGCGCGTCGTGAAGTTGTCGAAGCTTATATCAAACGACTCAATGACCTGGAAAATATAGCAATGAGCTATCCCGGCGTAACAAAAACCTATGCTATTCAGGCGGGACGTGAGTTGCGTGTCATTGTAGGTGCCGACAAGATTGACGACAAACAGTCGGAAACCTTGAGCAATGAGATTGCCAAGAGAATACAAGACGAAATGACTTATCCCGGACAGGTTAAAATAACAGTGATTAGGGAAACAAGAGCGGTAAGTTATGCAAAATAACTGCCGAAAACGAAATAGTTGAAGATGAAAAGGTTTTGTCTTGCAAATATGTTGTATGCGCACTTGAAAAAGTGCGCATACAATGTTTTGTACCTACCGTTCATTATTAATGCAAATGCGCCGGCGAATGCGCAAAGTGTGTTAAAGCGGTTGACAGACAGTATAGAATACAGGGCAGACTGGACTTACAATATTTCGGATGCGAGCGAGAGAACGCCATTTTGGTTATCGTCCAACCGATACGGGCTTGGCGGTGTAAGACATTCAAACGGGCACATGCGCTGGGGTGTTTTCAAAGACGAAAAAAAGGATTCCAATGCAACATGGCGCATGGGATATGGCGCGGACTTCGTGTTGGCGCACAATTACACGAGTGATTTTTTTGTGCAACAGTTGTATATGGATTTGGGATATAAAAACATTATAATTTCTGCGGGTGCAAAAGAGCGACCGGCAAATTTGAAAAACAATGAATTAAGTACGGGAAGCCAGACATTCGGTATAAATGCCAGACCGGTGCCTGAAATTCGTTTCGAAGTGCCTGATTACATTTCGTTGTTTGGCGGAAAAAAACTTTTTTCCATTCGTGCCCACATCGGATACGGTATGCTTACCGACGGAGCGTGGGAAGAAACGTTTGCAAACAAGAGTCGCAGCCATTATGCCAAGAATGTTTTGTATCATAGCAAGTCAGGATTTTTGAAGATTGGCAATGAAAACATTTTTCCCTTGACTTTCGAGGGCGGATTAGAGATGGCAGGAACGTTTGGAGGCAGATATTACAGCGGAGACGGCTACTCTCGCAATTTATATCAAGGCATTGGTGATTTTGCAGACATACTTTTCGGATTAAGTAGCGATCCCGGCGAAGGAGATTACAAAAACACCAAAGGAAATACGGTGGGCTCGTGGCTGTTAAGCATAAACTATCATGGCAAAGGCTGGAAAGCGCGGGCATATTACGATCATTATTTCGAAGATCACTCCGGTTTATTTTACAAATACATGGACTACGACGGCTTGTACGGCTTGGAACTGAATATTCCCAATAACTCGATCGTCAACAACGTTGTATATGAATATGTGTACACGAAGTATCAGAGTGGTTCCATATATCATGATGAAACATCAACGATTCCCGACAAAATAGGCGGGCAGGACAACTACTACAACCATAATCTTTATGCCGGTTGGCAACATTGGGGAATGGCTATGGGAAATCCGCTGTTTCTTTCGCCGCTTTACAACAAGGACAAGAAGCTTGCGTTCGAGAGCAACCGTTTCGTGGCTCATCATGTGGGTATTAGTGGCAATCCCACGCAGTCTTTGCATTATCGCATGCTGTTTACTTTTTCCAAACAGTTCGGAACGTATCTGCAACCTTTGGAAGATATAAAGTACCAACGCTCGTTTCTTGCCGAACTAACCTATTCGCCCGAGCGAATGTTCAGAAGAAATATGCGAGGGTGGAGTGTAGGAGCGGCGTTTGCCTTTGACCGTGGCTCGTATATAGGAAAAAACACGGGATTTCAGATAACCTTGAGAAGAAACGGGTTCTTCTCGCTATAACACGAAAGAAAATGAGAAAAGTGAAGTTTTTTCTTTTTGTCATAACGGTTTGCGCTCTTTTTGCGTCTTGCGATAAGATGACCAATAACGGGAATCTTGACGGCATGTGGCAACTTATTAGCGTTTCATACAATAAGACAGGAGGCGAAGACTCGATTGTGAATGTGAAAAACGAGAGGGTTTACATGAATTTCCAACAAAAATTGGGACAAATCACTCCCGGAACATTCCGCACCGATTCCATGGGAAGATATTTGCTCATGCGTTTCGAGAAAAAAAGTGGAATGCTGAAACTGCATGACTTCTATGCCTTTTATGAAACCGCCGGTCCGCTCGGCACAGAGAGACATTCGGAAGAAAAACTGTTGACGGATTCCGCTACCACGTTGTTGCAGCCGTTTGGTATAGATGGATTGTTCGCTAATTTCAATATCTTGAAACTTACTGGCAGTTCAATGATATTGCAATCCGATTACGCAAGACTCGTGATGAGGAAGTTTTGATTTTTCTCTTTTCACAACGTTTCTCGAGTGCGTTGTGGTATAGATGACTTCCTACGAAAATTCAATATTTGTTGCATATAGCATTAAAGTAAGCTGTGCAGAAAAACATGCTTCGGGACATGCGAAAAAATATAAGGCACATATTTCAAAATACAAGCCATATATTTTAAAATACAAGGCATTTGTTTTTTGCCAAAAGGCATGTAACTTTTTCGACATTATAATAGTTTCATAAACAGAGCCTTATGATTTGATGAATTAATCGTCGAAACCACGGTTTTTGCTTTGCATGTTTATGCGTTAATGACGTGCGTAATTGTATATATATTCCTTGCTTTTCAGATTATCCACCCCTTTTGTAGACGTGCTGTATATGTGAGTGGTTACAGCCACATCGAATCAATATTACTTGATGTTGGTATGAGAATTACGGTTAATTATAAAATGTCGTGGTGAATTTTATTTGTCCATGCGTGTGTAGTTAAGAAAAAAAAGGCTTTCAAATGGGAATCGGTGTGGATTGTAGTTCCACGAAAACAATACAAATGGTTTGTCTTGTTTTTTTATTGTATGGCTATCAATATCGTTTCATTGTCAGAAATACTGTACACCAAGTATCCGCCAGGAGGGCTTTTTCTAACGTAAATCCTGCATTTGTGCCCGCCAATAGATGTTTCAAACAGGTGCTTTGGGACTGTTGTCATGTGTTAGTTAACCCAACTACCACGATACACGGAACTTTTCAACAGGCTTGGCAAGTTCAACAATACTTCGTTCTTTGCTTCAGTGTATGCAAATGTTTTTTAGGCTAATCCTTTATGTTACGGTTTGAAATGGTTGTTGTAGCTTCAAGATTGGACAGCGTGAATTGCAGTGTATGCAGTTGCTCATGGGCAAGCCGTCTTTTTCCTTTCGCTTTTCCTTTTGTTCTCTTGGTTTCAGATTTTTTATAGACCGCTTGTCATTCAGTGCGTCAGCAATGCGCCTTTCACAGTCCCATATTAAGTACACTCCCGTGCAATATTAAAGGTGTTTTTCCAACATTTCACGATGCAAAAACGCGAGCCAATTTGTTTATTTTTATCATGTCGGGTAATTTTTCCCCTATGTATGGAGATCCTTTTATGTTTGAAGGATTGTGATAAAGGTTTGCTCTTGTCTTAAAATAAAAAAGTTCCTCAATATAAGTATTGAGGAACTTTAGTTATTGAATTATGGAAAAATCTCTTATTCTGCAGCGAGAGTGAAACGGCGATATGTTACAATCTGCAAGTCTTTGTCCTGCTTCTTGAGCCATGCCGAAACGCTTTCTTTCTCATCGCCGAATTGGAATTCCTGATCTACAAGGCAATTCTCCTTGAAGAATTTTGCCAAACGACCTTTTGCGATGTTCTGAATCATCTGCTCGGGAAGATTTGCAGCCTTCTCTGCAGCAACAGTCTGCTTGATTTCCTTAGCTTTTTCAGCGTCTTCCTTGCTAAGCCAGCCCTTTGCCATATTTGATTCTATATGGTCGTCGCTGTCAACAAGATTTGCGTTGATTCCGGCTTTCTTCAAAGCGTTGATAACTGCTTTTTCAACCTGTTCGTCCTTTGTTTTCTGAACAGCAACTTCAAACTCTGATTTCTTAACCTCTTCGGGAACAGAAGCCTCGTCAAGTGCAATAGGTTTCATTGCAGCAACCTGCATTGCAAGCTTGTGAGCAGCATCTTCATTGTTTTTGTTGAGCTGAACCATGGTGCAGAGAGTGTGCCTGCCCATATGATCATAAGTAGAAATGTTGTCGCCTTCGATATAGGTGTAACCGTCAAGTTCAGTTTTCTCACCGGTGATACCGCTGCGAGCAACGATTGCTGATTCAACGGTCTCGTTTCCGATGGTCAAAGCCTTAACTTCGTCAAGAGTCTTTGCCTTTGCTGCAACGGCAGCATCAATGATGTCCTGTGTCAACTTAACAAAGTCTGCATTATTGGCAACGAAGTCGGTTTCACACTTTAGGGCAATAATCGCAGCGAAGCCGTCAGCATATTTAACGAGTACGCATCCTTCCGAAGCTTCACGGTCGGAACGTTTTGCTGCAACAGCCTGACCTTTTTCGCGGATTATTTCGATGGCTTTTTGAGTATCGCCTTCAGAAGCCTCGAGAGCTTTTTTGCAATCCATCATTCCCGCACCGGTAAGTTTGCGAAGTTTTTGGATTTCTGCTATTGTAACAGCCATAATTGTTGTTTCTTATTAATGAGTGGTTATTTTTACTTAGCCTCTTCTTCGGACTTTGTTTCTGCTTCTGCCTGCTTTGCAGCGGGAGCTTCAACACGTGCCTTGCGTGAGCGATGACGCATTACTTTGGGAACGTCTGCATCAGCATCAGCTTCTTGTTGTGCGGCAGCAGCATCTTGGTCGGCTTTCTCAACTTTACGTTCTTCCAAACCTTCGTTGATAGCTGCACAGCAAGCGTCAAGAATAACCTCGATACTTGCAGCAGCATCATCGTTTGCGGGAATTACATAGTCGATGTTTGAAGGATCGCTGTTTGTATCAACAATACCGAACACGGGAATTCCCAAACGTACTGCTTCGCGAACAGCAATGTTCTCTTTGTAAACATCAATTACAAAAAGAGCAGCGGGAAGGCGGTTAAGATCAGCAATAGAACCAAGGTTCTTTTCAAGTTTTGCACGCTGACGGCTAATTTGAAGAATCTCGCGCTTTGAAAGGTTTGAGAATGTTCCGTCTGCTGTGAGCTTATCAATATTTGCCATCTTCTTTACTGCCTTGCGGATAGTGGGGAAGTTGGTAAGCATACCACCAGGCCAACGTTCGATAACGTAAGGCATGTCAAGAGCTTTGGCTTTCTCTGCTACTATATCTTTTGCTTGCTTTTTGGTTGCAACGAAGAGAATTCTCTTGCCGGATTTAGCAATCTGCTTGAGAGCTTCTGCAGCTGTATCAACCATCGCAACGGTTTTGTTGAGGTCTATAATGTGAATACCGTTACGTTCCATAAAGATATAAGGAGCCATTGCGGGATTCCATTTACGTTTCAAGTGTCCGAAATGACATCCGGCCTTGAGAAGGGTTTCAAAATCTGTACGTGACATTGTCGTTTTGTTTACTTTGTTTACTTTCTTTTTGTTTGCATTTTAAGCACCAGCCTCAAGGTAGTCTTTTGTCGCCGCTACATATACTATATATAATGTATGGCATAATAAGTATTGCGGGCGGCAAAGGAATCCTTGCGGTTTAGATACTAAACTATTTTTATTCCCAATATTTTCAAACAGTATATTAACGCTTGGAGAATTGGAAGCGACGGCGTGCTTTGGGGCGTCCCGGTTTCTTACGCTCAACAGCGCGAGGATCGCGAGTAACGAAACCTTCTTTGCGAAGAGCTGCTTTATCTTCGGGATTTATCTTTACGAGTGCGCGTGCAATTGCTAGACGAAGAGCCTGCGACTGACCTGTAAAACCGCCACCGGTAAGATTTGCCTTGATGTCGTATTTTTCAGCTGCTTCCAATAACTGGAGAGGCTGCTTAACCACGAACTGTAAAATAGAAGATGGAAAGTATTCGGTTAAATCTTTTTTGTTGATAGTTATCTTTCCTGTGCCTTCGCTCACGTATACACGTGCTATAGAACTTTTGCGACGACCTAATGCATTAACTACGTCCATTTACTATTTTATTTATACTGGTTAATATCGATTTGTTTGGGTTTCTGTGCTTCCTGCTTATGTTCACCACCCTCGTAAACATAGAGATTTTTTAAAAGCTGGCGTCCAAGACGATTCTTGGGGAGCATGCCGCGTACTACTCTGCGAACAAGTTTTTCGGGACCGTTGGGCTTTTTGAAGATGCTTTCGGGAGTATGTTCGCGTTGTCCGCCGGGATAGAGAGAGTATGTGAGATATATTCTGTCTGTCCATTTTTTGCCGGTGAGACGCACTTTGTCCGCATTGATTATTATCACATTGTCGCCACAGTCGGCGTTGGGAGTGAATGTGGGTTTGTATTTGCCGCGAAGCAATTTTGCAACGCGTGTGCAGAGACGACCAAGTACCTGATCGGTTGCGTCAACCACAACCCACTCTTTGTTTGCATTCTGTTTGTTGATAGAAACAGTCTTGTAACTTAATGTATCCACTTTCGTGTCTTTTTAATTTTATGATTAAACATTAGGCTTGCCTTCCGTTCTAAGTTTTTCTTCGGGTTTGCCATAAAGTTTTTTTGCGCCGCATGACGACGCACCACGATTCACTAACCACTGCATCAGGCCAAATTCTTTAATAGATACAGCTATTAACACGTGGGATTAACAGGCTTTTTGTTGCCTGTTGATAATAATCGGTGTGCAAAATTACAATTTTATTTTTATGTGGCGATGATTTCTTTATGATTTTTTGCCGTAATTCGTTCATTAAATGCGGAATCTATGCGAAAAAATTGTTTGCCTTTGGGGTTTTGCTTTTTGTGTTGTGCCAAAATCGCCGTTTTGCAAATGCCCGTAAAAAATCAAAAGTGTCGTCTCCTGCATTGTGCTGGCGGCGACACTTTCTATGGTGTTTTGTTGCGGAAGTCCGCTTTACGTTTATTTCAGTTTGTTCTCTTTGTCGGGGAAAACTATCGAGGGTTTGAATGTCTTCGCTTCTTCGGGCGTCATCATGGCGTATGACATTATTATAACCACGTCGCCAACCTGCGCTTTTCTTGCGGCTGCGCCGTTCAGGCAAATCACTCCGCTTCCTGCGGGACCGCTTATCACGTAGGTTTCAAAACGTTCGCCGTTGTTTTTGTTTGCTATGAAAACTCTTTCTCCCGGAAATATCCCGGCGGCTTCTATGAGGTTTTTGTCTATGGTTATGCTGCCCACGTATTCGAGATTGGCTTCCGTTACGGTGGCGCAGTGAATTTTTGATTTGAGTATCTGTACGTACATTTCTGCTTAGATATTCTCTTTATATTTTATGTTGTCAATCAGTCTGACGGGGATATGTCCGCAGAATACTGTTATGCAGCCCACGATATAGTTGCTGTCTTTCCAATCGCTTACGTTTTGCAGTGTTGTTCCGTCAACTATTTCGTAATATTGAACCTCAAGTCCTTCCACGGAATTTATGGTGCTTACCACGAAATCGTGCGTCTCTGCCACGCTGTGGCTCTTGGCATATTCGCAACTTGCGAAAATGGTTTTTGAGATGTTCAATGCTATTTTTCTCTCCTCGTCGTTGAGCAATGCGTTGCGACTGCTTAGTGCGAGTCCGTCTTCTTGTCTTACAATGGGACAGGGGCGGAGTTCTACAGGTATGGACAGGTCTTTTACCATAGCTCTTATCACAGCAATCTGCTGAAAGTCTTTTTCGCCGAAATAAGCTCTGTCGGGAGTTACGGCGTAAAACAATTTGCTTACAATCTGACAAACTCCGTTGAAATGTCCCGGGCGGCGTGCGCCTTCCATTACTGTATCTATGGGAGGGTATGAGAATTTGCGTGTGTCGGTTTCGGGATACATTTCTTCTACTGCCGGTGCAAACATAATGGTGGCACCAAGCGATGACAGCAGTTTTTTGTCTGCCTCAATATCGCGCGGATAATTTTCAAGGTCGCGCTTGTCGTTAAACTGTGTTGGGTTTACAAATACGCTTACCACAGTGGCATCGTTTTCTTTTACTGAACGTTTCACGAGTGATGCGTGTCCTGCGTGAAGCGCACCCATTGTGGGAACAAGTCCCACGGTTTTTCCCTCTTTGCGTAGGGCGGCAATGCGCTCGCCCAGTTCTTTTCGGGTTTCTATTACCTCCATGTTATACACATTAGTTTTGTGGCTGCAAAATTACTGTTTTTTTTACAGACATCAAAGTGCAGGTTTTTCATGGCTGTGCGCACGAGGTTTGAAACCACGGTATGGCGAAAAATTTCAGAAATACTGTCGAGTTGCGTAAATGCCTGAAAAATAATTATTTATTCAGTATTTGTGTCTCCTTTATAAGTCGTTGTGTTTCAGAGGTTTGAAATGGGCAAAAATACAAGGCACTTATTTTAAAATAAGTGCCTTGTATTTTAAAATATATGGCTTGTATTTTTTGCTACATGCCTTATGTTTTTTAGAGCATGCCGAATGTGTGTTTTTCTGTTTGCGGAAATTCGTGCTGTGTCGTGGTTTTTGATTCCCGAAATCAAAGAAAAAATGTGCGAGGTGCAAATTTTTATCCCGCAGTTACTGAATAGTTTAATCCCGGAGGGTAGTGGTTTTGTAAAAATAAATTGTGCTTCGGCACTTGACGGATTCAAATATATGTTATATCTTTGCTTTTACAAAGGAGTTCCGCTGACGGCAGACCGGGATGCTCATCAATAAAAAATGAAAACCGAGACCGTTTCGCAAGTCAATGGCGCGCTGTAGAATATACAGATTACAAAGATTTGCGGACCCTCAAATCTTATCATATAGGAGTTTTCATCGCGTATCGCGTCAGTGTTCTCCTTTCTTTTTTCTCTTTTAAGACCGTGGCGGTCTTGGAAAGTAATTATTACACCTGATGCAACAAACTGAATATCTTGACAACCTTGACGAAAGTCAGCGCAAAGCCGTAGAATATATTGAAGGTCCGTCGCTTGTAATAGCCGGAGCCGGTTCTGGAAAGACACGTGTTCTCACCACAAAGATTGCATTTCTCACCGCTCACGGGCTGAAGCCGTGGAATATACTTGCGCTGACGTTTACCAACAAAGCCGCCCGCGAAATGCGTGAACGTGTTGCCGCTATAGTGGGAGAAGGGGTTGCCAAATACCTTGTCATGGGCACGTTTCACAGCGTGTTTGCCAAGATATTGAGAAAAGAAGCCCCGCTGTTGGGCTATACGTCGAAATTTACAATATACGATCGCACCGATTCCACAAGTCTCGTGAAAAACATAGTGAAAGGCATGGGACTTGATATAAAGGTTTATAAACCTTCCATAGTCCTTTCGAAAATTTCGCAGGCAAAGAACAATCTTATTCTTGCGGAAGAATATTTTAACGATCCCGATATTTTGAAACGCGATGATTCCGATAATGTTCCCGAGGTTGGACATATATATATGAAGTATCAGCAGCGACTCAAGGCATCGGATGCCATGGATTTTGACGATTTGCTCGTGAAAATGTACATATTGCTCACAACTCATGAGGAGGTGCGCAGAAAATATGTGGACCGTTTCAATTTTGTGCTTGTTGACGAGTATCAGGACACTAATCGCACTCAGGCAAGAATCCTTTGGCTGCTCACGCGTGAAAGACAAATGCTGTGTGTGGTGGGAGACGATGCGCAAAGCATTTATGCCTTTCGCGGTGCCGACATAGGTAATATCCTTAATTTTACGAGAATTTTCCCCGATGCCCGACTTTTCAAGCTCGAACGCAATTATCGTTCCACGAAAAGCATAGTCGATGCTGCCAACAGCGTAATTGCTCACAACCGTAACAGGATACCAAAGGATGTTTACAGTTTGGCAGGCGCGGGACAGAAGATTGAAATATATCCGACCGAGAGCGATGTGGAAGAAGCGGAGAGAGTGGTTAAATCAGTATGCAAAACAAACGCCGACAATGGTGTGCCGTATAGCGAAATAGCCGTGCTCTATCGCAAGAATGCGCAAAGCCGCGTCATAGAGGAAGCTCTGAGGAAGTCGGGTGTGCCTTATCGTGTGTATGGCGGGCTTTCGTTTTACGAACGCAAGGAAGTGAAAGATGCCATAGCCTATTTCCGAATGACCGTGAACCCGAACGACGACGAAGCTTTCAGGAGAGTTGTGAATTATCCTGCACGCGGAATAGGAAATACCACTATAGAGAAACTAATGTCAGTGGCTACGAACAACGAAATCAGTCTGTGGGAAACCGTAAACACATTTGCAGCAAAAGAACTCGGGGTTTCTGCCACTACCTACGGACGTATATCCAAATTCGTGGCTATGATAAACGGCTTTGCCGCAAAGGCTGGTGAACTTGACGCTTATGCGCTCGGAAACGAGATTCTTGAAGAGAGCGGGGTGAGAACGGAAATAGTAACCGATACGAGCGATTTGAGCAGAAAAGAGAACCTGGACGAACTTATAAACGCCTTGTATGATTTCGTGGCGCAGGAAACAGAGACAAATGGCAGTGCGGAGAATGCCACTATTGAAAATTATCTTGCCGATGTGGCTTTACTTACCGATGCCGACAAAAACGATGCCGACAAAGAGAAGGTTTCGCTCATGACAATACATTCTGCAAAGGGACTTGAGTTTTATGCAGTGTGTATAGTGGGACTTGAAGAAGAAATCTTCCCAGGACATCAGGCTTTCTTTGATTCTCGCGAACTCGAAGAGGAACGTCGCTTGTTTTATGTGGCACTGACGAGAGCCAAAGAGTATTGCTATATAAGTTATGCCCGTTTCCGCTTTTCGTATGGTAATGTAACCGAATCCGATCCGAGTCGTTTCGTAAAAGAACTGGACTCCTCGTGCGTACATTTCAATGACAGGAAAAGCAAAGGCTGTTATGGTCAGCCGCGCAGGAGTTTCGGCGGTTTTGATGACAATCGTTTCACATTGCAAGCTTCGCCGGTTTTCGGCAGAACGGCAATACGTCGCGAAAATCAGGAATCGGACGGCGTCCAAACACTCGAAAGTGCCAAAACACAGGCGGGCGACATAATAAAGGTAGGAACCGTGGTGGAACACCGACGTTTTGGCAAAGGTGTTGTCAAACGTATTATGGATGCAGGTGATACAGCGAAAGTCAACATAGAATTTTATGATTCTGGAACGAAAGATCTGTTGCTCAAATTCGCACCTCTTGCCGTTTTAGAATAAAAACGTGTGCAGCATTGCAAATTTTACAAAAAGAAGTAACTTTGCAAATGCGCTGAATCCAAAAGCTTTCAGTTGCGTGGCTTTTGAAATAAACTTGTAAATAGTAATATGATTTCCTTTACAGTCAGTTTGGTGGCCTTAGTCTTGGGCTATCTCGTTTACGGGCGTTTTGTAGCGAAGGTTTTCGGACCTGACAATCGCCCCACGCCGGCTTACCGTTTGCAGGACGGAATGGATTATATTCCGATGCCGACATGGAAAATTTTCATGATTCAATTTCTGAACATAGCAGGCACGGGACCAATATTCGGAGCCATAATGGGCGCATTATACGGACCTTCGGCTTTTTTGTGGATTATATTCGGTTGCATATTTGCCGGAGCTGTTCACGATTATTTGAGCGGAATGATTTCTATAAGAATGAACGGATGCTCGCTAACGGAAATAATAGGAAAATATTTGGGACACACTACAAAAAAAATAATGGTTGTGTTCACGGTAATGCTTCTGATATTGGTTGGAGCAGTGTTTGTGAGTTCCCCTGCCTTGATTTTGAAAGATCTTACCTCGGACGTGCCGTTCATGAACATGTATTTTTGGATGGCGGTGATATTTGTCTATTATATAATTGCCACTCTTTTGCCTATTGATAAGGTTATAGGTAAGATTTATCCCATTTTCGCCTTTGCACTTCTTTTCATGGCTCTCGGATTGATGGTTGCACTTTATATACACTGGCCTTCCATTCCTGAAATAACCGATGGCTTGAATAATCTTCATCCGAACAAAGCTGCTCAACCCATATTCCCGTGTTTGTTCATAACCATTGCCTGCGGAGCAATCTCAGGATTCCACGCTACGCAAAGCCCTCTGATGGCAAGGTGTATGAAAAGCGAGAAGTACGGACGCCCTGTGTTTTACGGAGCAATGATAACCGAAGGAGTTGTTGCCCTTGTGTGGGCTGCGGTTGCAAGTTATTTCTTTTTCGATCCCTCAAGCGGCAATACGGATATGAGCATTCAGGCTCCGAATGTAGTAAATATAATGAGCAGACGCTGGCTTGGTATTGTTGGCGGAATTCTTGCGATATTAGGTGTGGTAGCGGCTCCAATTACTTCTGGTGATACTTCTTTGCGTTCGGCAAGACTTATTATTGCAGACTCTTTGAAGTTCAAACAAAAGAAATTGCTTTCCCGTCTGTACATTTCAATTCCTCTTTTTGCTTTGGTGGCGTTGATTATATGGTTCAACCTTTCCGATAAATCCGGCTTCGCAGTTATTTGGGGATACTTTGCGTGGGCAAACCAAACGCTTTCGGTATTTACTCTTTGGGCTATAACTGTTTATTTGTTGAAGAAAAGGAAGAATTATTTCATAACTCTCATCCCCGCATTGTTTATGACAACTGTTAGTGTAACTTATTTGTGTGTTGCACCCGAGGCGATGGCTCTTCCAAAGGGAATAGCTTATACTGTCGGCGGGATAGCGGTGTTTATAGCTTTGATATGGTTCTTTGTGTGGAAAACAAAACACGCAGGAGAATATTCTTCATCAGAGGAAAAATAAAAGTCATGCGCAAACCGTATATAAGTTTTTGTGTTTGGATGATGATATTCTTTTTTTCATCCGACATGATTCTGTCTTCTTGCGGAGGAAAATATGAAAAATGTGCCGAAAGTTCTAACATTGTTCCTACAATATTTCCCGATTATACAGATGTAACAGTTCCTGTAAACATTGCACCGCTGAATTTTGAGATAAAAGCCGCAAAACATGTGAAGGCTGTTGTGGAATTCGAAGGGAAACAAGTAATAAAAGTCGAAGGCTCTACGGTTATAGATTTTCCTGAAAAGGATTGGAAAAGAATTCTTGGAGAAGCTGCGGGTAAATGTTTGGTTGTAAAAGTATCCGAGTGGTCGGAAAAACATCCCGGCGGCATTGATTACAAACCATTTTCTATTTTTGTTTCAAAAGACAGCATTGATCCTTGGATTGCTTACCGCCTTGTTCCTCCCGGATTTGAATTGTGGAACAGAATGGGAATTTATCAACGTAATCTCGAAAGTTTTAATCAGAAAACAATAATAAAAAATTCGCAGAACAACAAAGGATGTGTCAATTGCCACAGTTTTTGTGATTACAATCCCCAAAATTGGTTGTTTCATGCTCGTGGAGAAGGCGGAAGTACAATAATAACTGTAAACGGAAAAACAAGAAAACTGCCAATAGAGCAGTTAGAACCGAAGAAAAGTGCCACATATCCTTATTGGCATCCTTCGGGAAACTTCGTTGCTTTTTCTTCAAACCTTACCCGCCAGACATTTTACGGAATAAGTCGTAATAAAATTGAGGTGTTCGATATGAATTCCGACATTATTATTTACGATGTAAAAAACGATAGGGTTTTAACCGATTCGAGATTCTGCGGAAGCGATGATTGGGAAACCTTTCCTGCTTTCTCGCCTGGCGGAAAATATCTTTATATGTGTGTAGCTCATCTTGGAATAAATGAACAGCAGCGAGAAATGATGCAGTCATATTTTGAAAAGATGAAATATGCTCTTATTCGTGTTCCTTTTAATTCCGCCAATGGAACCCTCGGAGAAAAAATAGATACAATATACAGTCCCTCGCAAAATGGAGGCAGCGTGTCTTTCCCCCGAATCTCACCAGACGGAAGATTTCTGATGTTTACCAAAGCAGACTGCGCAACGTTCCCGATACAACATGTGGAAGCAGATTTGAAAATGATTGACTTGAATACAATGCGGTTTGTGAATACTGATATATTAAATAGTAATTGTTCCGATAGTTATCATTCTTGGAGTTCTAATGGTCGTTGGATAGTTTTCAGTTCACGCAGGGTGGACGGGAAATATACTCGTCTGTTTTTCTCGCATTGTGATTCAAAAGGCAAGTTCACCAAACCTTTCATGCTTCCTCAAACAAATCCTGAGCAAAATGGAGAATTACTTTACGCATACAATATTCCAGAGTTCATAAAGTCTCCCGTTGTGTTCAGCAGAGAAAAGGCTGCGGAATTGTTCCGTGTTAAATGAAAATAGAGATGAAACGCAATTATATATTCCTGCTACTATCAGAAATCGTATGTTTTTGGGTTCTATTTCTTTGTTTCCCTTATACAATACAAATGCAGGAGGGCGAAGACCTGTTTTTGCTTACAAGAGAATTCTTAGGTGGTGTAATAAGCAGACCGCAGGGCATAACATTTTTGATTTCCGATTTCCTTGAGCAGTTCTTTGCTACTGCATGGGTGGGAGCTTTGATATATTCATTGGTTATAACTTTATCCCAGTGGCTATTGTTCCTTACTTTACGCAATCTTGGAAAAACTTCTTTCGGCTGGTTGGCATTTTTCCCTGCGCTCCTCGTAGTGCCTTATTCTTTCCCCTTTGTCGATATGTCCGTGAACTTCCTGTTCTTCTCGTTGTTGCTGTACGTGTTCACGGCTATCAAGTCTAGGATTTGGAGAACTGTTTACACACTGTTGCTTCCCATACCGGCTTTTTGCCTTATGCCGTGGTACGAAGCAGTAATGCTTTTGGTTGTGTTTGTCATATTGGAATATGTTTACCATAAGTCAAAGATTACTTCCGCCGTAATACTCGTTCCTCTTGCTTTTAGCTTTTTTGTTCCGCGTTTATGGTCGGATTTTGTGGACTTTGTGCCTTTCAACAAGCGTCCGCTTACAGGAATAGATGAGTTTTTTACATGGAAAGTCTTTGTGGGATATGTAATAACTTGTGCGGCAGTGTTGATGCCTTTAAAAAAGAAAACAGCAGGATGGATTTCCTGTACCGCATCTGCGCTTTGTATTGCAGCATTCGCTGCAATAATGCTTACAGATAAGGATTTGCTTTTCGGAGAAAGAACAAACAAACTCTCGCTTTTGGCTGACCAAAAAGATTGGGAGGGAATTATTGCCGAAGTTCCCTATGACGAGGCTGTGAAAAGTAAGATTCTTACCGACTACGTGCTTTTGGCAATGAGTGCAACAGATAATTTGCCGCAGGTACTCTTCTCTTATCCCTTAAGTTCTCCCGAAGATTTTTTGTACAGACACGACAAACGAACTTTCTATACAAACTTCAACCGTCAGTTCTATGATAATATAGGAATATGGGATGAAGCTTTTCATCAGGCATTCGAATATGGTGTTACGCAGCGCGAGAACGAATGTTTCCGCTCTCTTCGTTTCAAGATTGACTATGCTCTCAATTCCTGCGATTTGGGTGTTGCCCGTTCCTATTTGGAACTTCTTCAAAAAAGCGTCTGTAATGGGGATTTCGTAAAAGGACGTATGCACAGACTTGTTGCGCTTGAGGCAAAAAGCAACAGAATAAAACTTCCGCCTTATCGCAGTGATACATTTGTAGGAGCATATCCCATGCCTTCGGAGTTGTTCCGTCTTTTCGAACGAAACGTAAACAGCAAAAAACTTCTCGATTACGTGCTTTGCAGTCTCTTGCTTAACAAGGAAGTTGAGAAGTTTGGTATAATATTATCCCGCTTTAATCTTTACAAGAACTCTGAAATGCCGCGTGCTTATGCAGAAGCTTTGACAGCTTTGGCTTCGCGCGACCCGCGTGCCCGTTCCATTGCGGGATATAACCCTGATCTTGAAAAATATTTTGCCGACTTTGCTTCTAAAGCCAAACAGAATAACGGTCCGGGCGAATATTCCAATACTTATTGGGCATATTTGTTTTTTCACCAGATAGAAAAACCGGAGGAGGCGGCTAATTAAGAAACGAAACTCATATTGATATGAAACGAAGATTAATCTATGCAATCGCGGCAGCCGCCGTGCTTGTGTTGTTTGGGGTTTACATGATGTTTGCCCCAATGCTTAAAGGCAATCAAACTGCTTATGTTTTTGTTGACGGCGATGATACTCGTGATTCTGTCTCACAGCAACTCTCGTCTGTGGCTCACTGGCCGCAGCGTTGGGGTGTTTCGCTTATGGCAGTACTCACACGCTACGACAATCATCCGCGCACCGGACGCTATGCACTTGAAAAAGGGCAGGGCGCACTTCAATTCTTTCGTGCCTTGCGCGGTGGAAGACAAACTCCGGTGAAATTGACAATTCCCACAGTGCGAACCATGGAAGACATGGCGGGATATATTTCGCACAACCTCATGATTGACTCCGTGGAGTTTGTGAAAACTGTGAAAGACTCCGCCAAAATGTCTGCATTGGGCGTTGATACGGCAAACGTTTACTGTCTTTTCGTTCCCAACACCTATGAGATATATTGGAATACTTCGTTGCAGAATTTTCTTTTGCGTATGAAAAGAGAATCTTCGGCGTTTTGGAACGACATACGTGTTGCCAAGGCTAAATCCATACCGCTTACGCCTCACGAGGTTTGCACTTTGGCATCGATAGTTGACGAAGAAACGGCTAACAATGCCGAAAAGCCTGCAATTGCCGGCATGTATATAAACAGGCTAAAGGCAGGAATGCCCTTGCAAGCCGATCCTACAATTAAATTTGCGTGGCATGACTTTGCACTTCGCCGCATTCGCCATGGACTTCTTGACATAAAAAGTCCCTACAACACTTATCGAAACATTGGATTGCCTCCCGGACCAATAAGAGTGGCGAGTGTGGAGGGAATAAATGCCGTGTTGAACTACGTGCACCACAACTTCATGTATATGTGCGCCAGGGAAGATTTTTCGGGCACTCATAACTTTGCCCGCACCTATTCCGAGCATCTCGCCAATGCTGCCCGTTACTCCAAGGCTCTAAACGAAAGGGGAATAAAATGAAATTGCCGGAAACATATACCATAACGCTCGAAAATATGAACTTTTTTGCGCACCTTGGTGTGGGCGAAGAAGAGAGAAAAACCGGTGTGGAAATAAAAGTGTGTGTAAAACTTACAGCCGTTGTGCATCAAGGGGCGTTTGTTAACGATGATCCTTTTGCCGCTCCCGATTATTCCGAAGCCTACAGGCGCATAGCGGAGGTTATGGCTCGACCTCTTAAACTTCTTGAAAAGCTTGCCTGTGAAATTGGGACGGTTCTGTTGCAAATGCAGGACGTTGTAGCCGCCGAGGTTAAAGTTACAAAACCCAATCCGCCTGTTGGTGCAGACGGCATGAACGCGAGCGTGAACATCAGAATGGCAAAAAATATGGATTGAAACTTTGTGCTTTCGCCTAAAAAAGCTAATTTTGCAACCGCTTGCCGATATAGCTCAGTTGGTAGAGCGACGCATTCGTAATGCGTAGGTCCTCGGTTCAAGTCCGGGTATCGGCTCTTAAATGTAAAACCGCACTTCTGTGAAGTTGCGGTTTTATTGTTTTTACATGTTTCGTGTGCCGGTTATCATGTTGTTTTTTCTCAAAAAATCAAGGAAAATAGTGCGGAAATTATGCGTAAAAATTGCCTCGTTATTTGTTGTTGGTTTTCAGATATATAGAAAAACGAAAAATACAAGGCATTTATTTTAAAACATGTGCCTTGTATTTTAAAATAAGTGCCTTATATTTTTTCTTATTTCCTATGTGTGTTTTTCGTGAAGCTATAGCGCGATGAAAATTACTTGAAAAATTGTGCTTCATGTCCACGAAAACAGCAAAGATTTCGGGACAAAATATCGCATTAAATAAAAATATAGCAAACCGATTACAACTTTAGCCGCTTTTTCACGTTTATAATTTGATGATGAAGTATAGCGAGAAAAAAAGTTTCCTTTTGCGCGGGCTGTTTTTGCTTGCGATGCTGTTTTTTGCGCAGACATTCGTTTCGGCTCAAGGCAACTTAAAAATACGTGGCACCGTTAGCGACACAGACGGAAAGCCCATAGAACTGGCAGTAGTGAAAGTGGAGGGGCAGGGAGCAGGAACGCTCACAGACTTGAACGGAAAATATTCGTTCACATGTCAGAGCGGCGACAGTGTGGTGGTTGTGTTCAGCATGTTGGGCTATCAAACTCACAAGCGAACACTCATGTCTCCGCACGACTCCGTTACGCTGAAGGTTGTGTTAAAGCCGTACGACCACACATTGGGACAGGCAACGGTGAAAGGGCAACGGGTTCAGTCGAACACCATGCAAAGCATAAAGGCAAAGGACACAAAAAATCTGCCGAGCACTACGGGCAACGGCGTGGAGGATTTGATTTCCACAATGGCGGGAGTGAGCAGGCACGACGAGATGAGTTCGCAATACAATGTGCGTGGCGGTTCGTTTGATGAGAATCTTGTTTATCTCAACGGTCAGGAAGTCTATCGCCCCATGCTTGTCAGCTCCGGTCAGCAGGAAGGTTTGAGCATCATAAACAGTGATATGGTTGACAAGATTGAATTTTCAACCGGCGGTTTCCCTGTAAAATATGGCGACAAGATGTCTTCGGTGTTGGACATCAAATATAAAAAGCCCCAAAAGTTCGAAGGAAAAATCAATGCCTCGCTTCTCGGCGGTGGTGTCTATGCCGGTTGGGGAAACAAGCATTTCAGCATAATGAACAGCGTTCGTTATAAAACAACAAGGTATATGCTTGGCTCTCTCGAGACAAATGGAGAATATCGTCCCAACTTTCTTGACTACCAAACTTATTGGTCATGGACTCCCAACGAGCGTTGGACACTCGATTTCATAGGTAACATTTCGGACAATCATTATAATTTCAAGCCCAAGGACAGGGAAACCCGTTTCGGAACGCTTGCCGATACAAAAGAGTTCCGTGTATATTTCGACGGAAAAGAAAAAGATTTGTTCCGTACCTATTACGGGGCTTTCACAATATCGCGGCATTTCGGAAAAAAAACATCGTTGTCTCTCCTTGGTTCCGCATTCAAAACCCGTGAACAGGAAACTTATGACATACAAGGGCAATATTGGCTCAACGAACTGGGTTCGCAGGAAGAACTCGGCGTAGGGACTTATCGCGAACACGCACGAAATTATCTGAATGCCACAGTTGCCAACATAGGACTGCGTTTCAACACAAAGTTTTCCAAGCACGATGTAGAAGCGGCCGTTTCCATGCGCACCGAAAGCTTTTCCGAGAAATCTTCAGAGTGGGAAATGAGAGATTCTGCGGGATATTCCATTCCCAATAACCCGGACAAAATGCAGCTTTACTATAATCTTCACGCCGATGAGAAACTTAGTGCCACACGAATAGAGGCTTATGTGCAGGACACATATCGTTTTTCGTCCAAAGTGGGAAATTTTACAGTCAATTACGGAGTTCGTCTTTCCAATTGGAGCTGGAATAAGGAAACAATCATAAGTCCGCGCGCTTCGGTGGGTTTTATTCCTTCGGCAAACGAGAATTGGATTTTCAGAATGGCAGCCGGTCTTTATTGTCAGACACCTTTTTATAAGGAATTGCGAGATACCGTTACCACAAACTATAATACGGTGGTCAATCTCAATAAAAACATAAAATCGCAGCGCAGCTGGCAAATAGTTCTCGGGGGAGATTATACTTTTCGTATGGGAGAGCGACCGTTTAAGTTTACTGCGGAATTTTATTACAAGGGCATGAGCGATTTGATTCCCTACAATGTCAACAATGTTCGCACTGTATATTACGGCAGAAACGTTTGCAGCGGTTATGCAGTGGGAATTGACACAAAGCTATACGGAGAATTTGTTCCTGGAACCGATTCGTGGGTTACTTTCTCTGTTATGCAGACAAAAGAAAAGTTTGGAAACAAGTGGGTTCCCCGTCCCACGGACCAGCGATACAATCTTTCGCTGTATTTCACCGATTTCTTTCCCGGCACAGACCGTTGGAAATTGTCGCTTCGCGGAGCTTTTGCCGACGGTTTGCCTTTTGGGCCTCCCCATTCGGGAAGAGAAAAAATGAATTTCCGCGCCCCGGCATACAAACGTGTGGACATTGGCATGAACTATCGGCTTTTGAACAACGAAGATCGCAGTCATACGCGCGGCATAGCGGGTATGCTTAAAAATGCTTGGCTCGGAATAGACGCTTTCAACGTGTTCGGCATTAACAACGTTAATTCGTATTATTGGGTAACGGACATAACCAACAATCAGTTTGCTGTGCCGAATTATCTAACGGGAAGGCTTTTGAATCTCAGGCTTCAATTGGAGTTTTGATACGGAATCCTGTTATTGGTTAGCCGTATTGTTTTCTTCCTGTCCGTTTGTCGTTTGTTCTTTTTCGGCAATAACTTCTACTGCATACTCTGCTTCCGCTTTTTTCAGGCGTTTGTTTGAAATCATTGTCTGAACGGAAAGTACGGTTTCCATTACGCCATAAACTATGAACGATGTGCCGAGCACAATGGCTGGAAGTGAAGCCGATTCAATAGGGTTAATGAATATGAAAATGCCTGCGAGCATCACCAAAGCCGAAATAACGTAAAACGGCATGGGTGTGTGTACGTTTTTGGAACACAGACGGAAGGAAACAATCTGAAATGCTCCTGCCAAAACAAGGAACGCACCGAGTATAAACATGGATATTTTCAGAAAAGCCGACGGCATGAGCGACAAAACAAGTCCGAAGAGTATACATCCCACACTTGTTATGGGAAATTGCAGTTGTCGGTCTTCGGAAAACCGCTCTATACTTTTAACGGCTTTGATGTTGTAAATAACAGACACTATGCCGAAAAGCAGAAACAGTATGCCTATCAGCACAACTATGATGCATGTGGCTGTTTCCGGGTTCAGAGCCAAAAGAAATCCTATAACCAAGGCAATGACCGCCCTTAAAATTGCGAAGATTGGTTTACTCATTGTTCTTTAATTTATATTTTTTGCGAAGTTACTCACTTATTTTGTTTCCCGCCTACAGGTTTTGTCTATTTTTGCACTTGAAAAAACAACGTATTATGCTTACAATGTATTTGGCACGCCACGGCGAAACGGAAGAAAATCGCGCGCAGATTCTTCAGGGGCAAACCGGAGGACATTTAACGGAACTCGGAATAAGTCAGGCGCACAAGTTGGGTGAAAAACTTGCAGATGAGGTTTTTGATGTCGTGATTTCGAGTCCGCTGAAACGCGCGGTTGACACAACAAACATAGTGCTCGGCTACGGACATGAGAATGAAATAGAACTCTGCGACCTATTGAAAGAAAGAGATTGGGGAGAATATACTCTGCACAGCTATGCCGAGGCACGCAAACTGGAAACGCTGCCGCCAAGTGTGGAAACGCTCGAACAAGGCATGGAACGCGGAAGACAATTTGCCAATCTTATGTTCAAAAAATACGACGGGAAGAAAATTCTCTGCGTGGGACACGGATTCATAAACCGCTGCATCATGTCCATGATATATGGTGTTGATAAAAATGAGATTCGGAAAATGGACAATGCTGAATATCGCATTGTGGAAATGCGCGGGGAGATAGAAAGAACCGGCGCGGAAGGCATGAAAGACGAGGTTTCTGCCAACTGATGTAAGTTGTTGTTTTCTTGAATTAAAGAAAGGCGAAAAATACAAGGCACTTATTTTAAAATAAGTGCCTTGTATTTTAAAATATATGGCTTGTATTTTTTACAACATGCCTTATGTGTTTTTCGAGCTGTCGAACGGCTCAAAAAACAACGCAAAAAATAGCGTTTTCTTGGGATGCACGTAAGGTCCTTTTTTATGTGTGAGGTAGGAAATTCTGTCAGTCCTCTTTCTTAACAAGAATTTCGTCAAGAACAGTTATTGCCGCTTCCGGGGTGGGGATATTAGCAATAAGCATTTTGCGTTTGCCGTTAGTTTCGTCAAGTTTGCATCGGTGCAGATGCTTCATGGCGTAGTCAATGATGTTCCCAAATGTATTGCTCTTGTAGAACGGGCTTGCGTTGTTTGATACAAAGAACAAGGTCATTGACTTGTTTTTCATGAAAACCTTTTCCACACCGAGGGCACGAGCTTTGCGGCGCAGCGCAGGCATTAGCATAAGGGCTTCTGCCTGACGCGGGGGAGTGCCGAAGCGGTCTGCGAGTCTTTGTCTGTATCGTTGCAATTCCGAATCGTCGGATATGGAGTCGAGTTCGCGATATAGCATTATTCTTTCGCTTACTCCGGGCACGTATGTTTCTGGAAAGAACATAGGAATGTCGCTTTCCACATTGCAATCCTCAACAAAGAAACTGCCTTCGCCTTCCGTGGATTGTTTTATTTCGTCTTCGTAGAGAGATGAGAATTCCTGGGTCTTCAATTCGTTGACCGCTTCGTTGAGCACACGTTGATATGTTTCATAACCCAAGTCTGCTATAAATCCGCTCTGCTCCGCACCCAAAAGATTTCCCGCACCGCGTATATCAAGGTCTTGAAGGGCAATGCTGAAGCCGCTTCCCAAATCGGAGAAACCCTCTATGGCTTCAAGGCGACGGCGGGCATCGTCGGGAAGAGAGGACACGGGCGGAGTGAGAAGGTAGCAGTAGGCTTTTTTGTTTGAACGTCCCACGCGCCCGCGCATTTGATGCAGGTCGCTAAGTCCGAAGTTTTGTGCTCCTTCTATTATTATTGTATTGGCGTTGGGAATGTCAACTCCGCTCTCTATTATGGTTGTTGCAACAAGCACATCGAAATCGAAGTTTACGAATCCTGTTATGACTTTCTCCATTTCTTCCGGCGGCATCTGCCCGTGTCCTATGGCAACTCGGGCTTCGGGAACCACACGGTTTATCATTGCTTTTATTGCGGGCAATTTCGAAACTCTGTTGCATACAAAAAACACCTGCCCTCCGCGTGCAAGTTCGCGGTTAATGGCTTCCGAAACAATTTCTTCATTGAAGGTTATCAATTCTGTGTCTATGGGATATCTGTTTGGCGGGGCTGTGCGTATAACCGAAAGGTCTCTCGCACCCATAAGTGAGAATTGCAGTGTTCTCGGTATGGGGGTGGCAGTGAGCGTAAGTGTATCGATCTCGGTTTTTATCTGACGCAGTTTTTCTTTAACGGAAACACCGAATTTCTGTTCCTCGTCAATTATCAAAAGTCCGAGGTCGTGGAATTTCACTGTCTTGCCCGTCAGTTTGTGTGTGCCTACGATTATGTCTATTTTGCCATCTGCGAGGTCTTTCAATACTTCTTTTGTCTGCTTGGCAGTTCTTGCACGCGAAAGATAGTCCACACGCACCGGAAAATCTTTCAATCGTTCGCAGAAAGTTCTGTAATGTTGCAGCGCAAGCACTGTGGTAGGCACGAGAACCGCCACTTGTTTGTTGTCGCAGGCAGCTTTGAATGCTGCGCGTATGGCAACTTCTGTTTTTCCGAAGCCCACATCCCCGCATACAAGCCTGTCCATGGGGCGCACTTTCTCCATGTCTTCTTTAACAGCCATACTTGCTTTTGACTGATCGGGGGTATCCTCGTAAAGAAACGAGGCCTCAAGTTCGTGTTGCATGTAATTGTCGCCACTGAAAGCGAAACCTTTCTTGGAACGTCTTTCGGCGTAAAGCCTTATCAAGTCTCGGGCAATGTCTTTTATGCGCTTTTTTGTGCGGTCTTTGATTTTCTGCCATGCACCTGTGCCAAGATGACTGACTTTAGGCGGCGTTCCTTCTTTTCCGCGATACTTGCTAAGTTTGTGAAGGGAATTGATGGACACCATGACTATGTCGCCGCCGGAGTAAACAAGTTTTATAGATTCCTGACGGGAATTGCCTTCGCCTATATGGACAAGTCCCATAAATATACCTATTCCGTGATCGGAATGAACCACATAGTCTCCTACCTGCAAGTCGTTTATTTCTTTTAATGTCAGAGCATTTTTACCGTTTCTCGCACTATTTTCTTTCATATTATAGCGATGGAAACGATCAAATATCTCGTGATCGGTAAAGAGACAGGTTTTTATGTCGTCGGAACAGAATCCCGAATGTACTGTTCCAAGAAGAGGAGTAAATATGTTTGCTGCCCCGATGCCTTCAAGTGCACTTGCTATTCGTTCAAGCTGTTTTGCGCTGTCGGCAGCGATATAAATTTTGTAACCTTTCGAATTGAATTCCTCGAAAGAACTCTTTACCAAATCGAAATCCTTGTGATAAAGAGGCTGACGACTTGTATGAAACGAAACAGTTCTTGTATGTTTTCCCGCTTTTGCATCCTGCGTAACGCCACATTCTATAACCACGTTTTTACAAGGCAATCCCAGAAAGGCTTCTCCCACTATGTAATCCTCTGGTTTGTCTTCGGTCATAGAATCTTTGTATTCGTCAATTTTTGCAGCGTCAAAAGCAAGATTACCTGTAAAATAAACTGTATTGTCAGGGAAAAGATTTGTAATGGGAACTGTTTTGTCCGAAGATGAAGCCTGCGGCGCAATAATTACACTGCTTATTTTTTCAATACTCAACTGTGTTGTTACGTCGAAAGTGCGCACACTTTCCACATCATCTCCGAATAGGTCTATTCTTATAGGGTCGGGGCAGGAATATGAAAAGATGTCTATTATACTTCCACGTACAGCGTACTCGCCGGGAGCATAAACATAGTCAACAGGTTTGAAGCCCCATTCGCGAAGTTTGTTTTCGGTTTCAGCAACATCGAGGCAGCTGTTTTCTTTCACCGTGAACGAACGCTTCGAAACCTCTTCCGCCCCCGGAACTTTCTTTGCAATGGCTTGAGGATAGGTTATTATTGCCAAAGGGCTGTCTTTGTGGGCAAGACGACCGAGAACTTCTGTGCGCATAATGATATTGTCTTCATCACGCACGAAATTGTTTCCCTTACGTTTGGTTTCGGAAGGAAAAAATACTATGTTGTTGCCGAGTATTCCGTTGTGCGACAGTTTCTGAAAGTCCTGAAAAAAATATGCCGCATCGTCGTAGCTGTCAAGAACCGCAACGAAACAAACGTCTTCCTTTGCCAATTTGCAAAAAAGACTATGGGCAGCAATGGCTCGCGAAGAACCTTGCAGACCACAAACTTTAATTGTACCGTTATTGTTGTTGCGGAGTTCACAGACGTCATTGTACAGACGTTTTACTCCTTCGCTTTGGGCAAAAGCCTTTTCAAAAAAACTTAAATCAGTCATTTCTTCTAACAAACCTGTCAGTCGTGCTGCGGTCCTTGGCTTGTTTGTTTTTTACGTTCTATTTGTCTGTTCCAAAAATCCAGATAACGCTGCGCAACTTTCACGGAATCATGATACTTCTTTATATATTCCACGCTTTGTTGCGAAAGCAAAGGAATACGTTCTTTATGTAGAGCAATATCTTTGAGAGCGTTGTAAACACTATCTTCGTTGGGAAGAACATTTATGATAGGACGCAATTCTTTTTCGCCGAGAATTTCATAGTTTTCCTCTTCACCGCCGCCCACAACAATTATTCCCTTTGCCATAGCCAACAGTGCATTCATTGCAGGCGTGTAAGAATAAAGCTGATCAAGCAGAAGATCGCTTGAATTCATTAGGTTTTGATATTTCTCGAATGGAACGGATTCCACCTTTATCATCTCTGCTTTTTCGGGGTAATCGCGAACCACGCGCTCAAGTGCCCTAAGCATTATGTCTGTTCCTTTATATTCGCTGCGGGCTTTTTGTATGCCTATAAAGAATCTTACTTTGTCGTGTGCCTCGGATGATTTCGGAGTAATGGTACTCATATCAATCGGGAACGGAATAAATTCCAGCTTATCTATGAAATAGGGTTTGTAGGAAGCATAATATTCGTAAAGTCCTGCAATTATTCCGTCGCAGTTCTCTGCTATTCTGCAATTCAACCGCCCTTTTACTCCCGAGCCCCATTCTTTTATCCAAATATCGTTCTCTCCGTCGTGTCTTAAAGTGTCGCCGAGATTAAAATCACTGTAACGGAAAGTTTTGCAATTGCATCCGGCGTGAACCCAAAAGTGATCCATTCCGAAAGCTCCGAGAAACATTGACTTGTTTCGCGCACGTAGCAGATTGTATATAGGTGCTGTTCTTTCCGCTTTCACGGGAAGAAATATGGGATTTATGATCTGAACCACGTCATATCCTTTCAGTTTCGGAAGAATTTTGACCAAACGCCCCACGAAAGCCGTTGTGCCGCGAACGCCAAGGTCGTAGCGTCTTACGTCTATGTCGCGTTTATAGTTCTTCCAATTGTCGCCGTCGGAAACTACGGTAACTTCATGTCCGAGCTGCCGCAGTCCGCATGCCAAAGCCCAGTGTACATTACTGAATTCGCCAAGAAGCAGAATCTTCATTGTTGTTTTGCTTTATATTATGATTTCCCTGTTTCTCCTGCATGACGGCGGAAGAGATATTGTCCTTTTCCGCTTGTGCGTCTTGCAAAATCTATTGCGTGTTTGGGACATGTGTGATAGCAGGCAAGACATCCCGTGCAGTTGCCGCCCCATTGCGGTTGTCCGTTGCCTATTGTTATGTTTCCTGCGGGACAGGCTTTGGTGCATGCGCCGCAGGAATTGCAACATTTGCTTGCACGGAAACGTTTATCGTCTCTTACGAAGCTGCCGAAGAGCTTCCCGAGCAAATAAGTTTTGGTTCGTGGCAACAATCCTTCGTGAATTTCAACGGTTTTACGTCTATTGTTAACCTCTTGGGCTATATGTGAAATTCTTGCAAGGCTTTTGCCCAGTTTATCCTGCCTTACTTTATCGCCGTCTACGTCAAATCCCGGAAGGCATACATAGGTGTTGGGCATGAACAGACTGTAGGCTCCGTCAGGAGCGAAACCGTGTTTTTTAACAAGGTCAAGAGTCTTACCAACATCGTCTCCGCAAGTCATAACCACGTATTTGTATGTCTGTGGAGCAATGTTTTGCAGGAAATTATCTATGAATTTCGACACGAAAAAGGGAGGCATCCACACGTATACGGGGAAAACCAATCCCACGATGCCGTCATGTTCCTCTGTATAAGGCATAAAGATGTTTTGCGCCGTGTCGTTTGTGAGTTCTGCAAGCTTTTCTGCCACAAAACGGCTGTTGCCGGTGCCTGAAAACCAGTATATCATCTGCGCAATTCCTTTTCGAAAGTGAAACAGTCGGAGAAAACTTTGCGAACTTCGGGTACGGGGCGGTTAAAGATGCCGTAAACCGCGCTGCCGCTGCCACTCATCGAAGCGTATATTGCTCCCATGTCATAGAGAGTTTCTTTTATTGCGGCTATTTGCGGATGTTTCCGAAACACAGATGGTTCGAAATCGTTTTTCAAAAGCCCGCGCCATTTGGCAACATCGTTTTTCAGTATGTCTCTAATGTCTTCCCGGCTTTTTTGAGGTGTCAGCCCCGAGTACGCTTCCTTTGTGCTTACACTCTCATTAGGTTTTACCAATGCTAAGAAGTAGCCTTTGAGATTTATGTCCAAATCTTCGAAAATGTTCCCTATACCTGTGGCATAAACAGGTTTCCCGCTTACAAAAAAGGCGCAGTCTGCTCCGTAGCGCGATATGCGTTGGCGCATCTCTTCTTCGTCAAGTCCCAAGTCAAAGAGGGCGTTTATGGTTTTAAGTGTCTCGGCGGCATCGCTGCTACCGCCTCCGAGACCTGCGCCGGTGGGTATATGCTTGTATAGATAGAGCGACATGGGCGGAAGGTTGAATTCCTTGCGCAAATCATCATACACCTTATATACAAGATTGGATTCGGGACTGTCCTCTTTGGGCATTCCCAAAAACTGAACCTCTTCGGCATCACCGTTTTCCAATGGTTTTATTTCTAAAACGTCCGTCAGGGGAATGGCATAGAATGCCGTTTCAATGTTGTGGTATCCGTCGGGACGTTTTTCCACTACATTCAGCCCCAGGTTTATTTTGGCGCATGGAAGGCACGGTGTGTCGGCAACAAAAAACTTATTCATGATACAAAGTTATGCAATATTTCCGTGGCAACAGGTACCTGTGTGCCAAAAAGCGCGTCGCAAAGGTTTCTGCGCTCCGCTTTGTTTCTGCGGAAAAGCTTCATGAATTTACCGAACAGATAATGAAATTTATGCCGATAGCGACAAAATACGGCAAAGTTCTAATTTTCAAAAAGTTACGCCGTTTTAAAAGGCTTTTGTAAGATATTGTAAATCAGAGACTTGTTGCGGCAAAAAATACAAGGCATATATTTTAAAATAAAAGGCACTTATTTCAAAATAAGTGCCTTATGTTTTTTACGAAGTCCTATGTGTTTTTCGGAGTACGAAAAACATTTGCCTTTTCGTGCCTGTTCTTTTTGCCGGATTGGCTGAGAAAAGTAACGGGAATCAATTAAAATATTTCCCTATCGGTTGGCGCGGATTATATGGGTGAAAGTCAGAAAAACCAAGGGTGATTCTTCACGGCAACAATCCCGTCTGTGCCTATTTTTCCGTTTATGCGACTTATTGAAAGGAACGGCGTGGAAAGATAGTCCTTGGCTTTGGGGGCAATGCTGTTTATCTTTACCCTGCCGCTGCAATGTATGTATTTTGCACCCCCGAGAGAAATTGCCACATGGGTTACACGACCCGAGCGGGAGCCGAAAAAGAACAAATCGCCGGCTTGTGCTTTTGCCCAATCCTTAGCTTCTATTTTTTCTCCGGTCAAAGCCTGTTGCCAAGCGTCGCGGCGTAGAATTACTCCGGCAGACAGATAGCTGATTTTGCTTAGTCCTGAACAATCAGTCATTTTTGTGGACGTTCCTCCCCAAAAATATGGCGAGCCCATCATGCGTTTTGCTGTTTTCAGCACTTGTGCTGTGGTGAAAGGTTTGTTAGCCCATTCCGATAACTCTTCCACGTCGGCGGCTGCGGCATATCCCGTGCGTCCGTCGGGAGTGGACAATAGCAGATACTTGCCTTTTTTGTCCTTATATTCGAGAATGTTGCCAAGAACAAGGTCGCTGACCGTTTCGTCTCCGCCCGGTTGGGTGGTGAGTTGCGACTGATAGGCTGTAACTATGTAACGTTTTGCGTGTTTCCAATTATAGAACGCGGCACTGTCGAGCATTTGTATGGAACTTCCCGGAATGTAGGATTGATAACCCTCCGGAGTTTCCACTTTATACCACTCGTCGTCTTTTTTGAGCACTTTCAGCGGTGTACCCATTACTGATTGTGTTGCCATTTCGGCTGCATGGTCTCCGCTTGTGCGCATTGAAGCCACGGATAGTTTGGTGAGTGCCCAGGAATATTCGGGACGGTTAATGTCAATCTTGATGCATGAATCAACATGAAGGTCGGAAGTCCAGTCTTTATATTCAAGATTTCCATTTTTCCATTCCACTTCGCCCGCCTGATTGTCCACGGTTTCCGAACGTATGTAGTTCTTCTTGGGATCAAAGCTCCCGTTCACGCCTTTGTTCACTACGAAACGATAGAGGTCGATACCTGTTTTGTAATAGTCGGCGAGAGATTCTCCTGTGGTGCTTCTTCCAAACGAAGGATCGGTAGCCACCCAGCCTGTTCCCTCAAAATATGTTTCTGCCCAGTCATGATAGTTCTCTGCTCCGGGATGTAGCATGAAACCGCTCTCCCATCGTGCGGGAATACCCAGACATCTTACGAGCGTGATGTATAAAAGTGCCACCTGTCCGCAGTCTCCGTGGCGGTTTTCTACCACATATTCGGGAATATTTGGTATGGTGCTGTATTCTCGTGCGCCCGCCCACGGAAAATTGGTTGCTATCCAATCGTATATCATGGATGCCTGAAGCACGGGATTCTTTTCTTCTCCCACAATGGTATGAGCAAGTTTTTTGAGTTTCTCGGTTTTTATTATGTGTGGGTATTCTTCGGCAGTGTATTGCTTATACAGTTCGGACGATGTGTCGTAAGGTTTTAGACTTGACATAATATCGGCACGTGTGAAATGCTGTTCATGGGAAACAAAACTGTATGTGATGCTGAAATTTGTGGGTTGGTCTTTGTGTGCCACACCTTCCATGTATGCCGTGGTGTGGAATGTTCCTTGTGATACTTTTATTGGAGCGGAAGATTTCAGGAACTTTACGTTTGTTTGGCGTGTCGTTTCCATGGGAAAGGGAAGCCACACTCTCAAAGTGTCTCCGTCGGGAATGGCATTGGCATTTACTTTAAGATTGAAAGTAAGTTGCCATTTATGAGGATTGCGCAGATTGTTGTAGTCTGCGGGACAATTCATAGCTTCGTTGTAGAATTTTGCGTAGTAATTGTTTGTGGATTTCTTTTCTGCGGCGTTTTCGCTTTTGAAATCCTCGTTGTTCAGCAAAAAGAAGTTTCCCACGCCACGACGAAACCACATTTCTTTGCCGTCAATGGTATCGGCTTCTATATAACGTTTGCGTTTCCAATAATCAATCTTTTCATTGCTCACGGCATGCCCCATGCGCTTTTCGATTTGTGCACGCCCTTCGGTTGGCGAAAGCGAAAAATCTTTGCGTATGCGATACATGGTTTGTTGTATGGAGTCTATTGTAAAACGGTTCTCTGTTTTTGTCTTTTTAGGGAGTCCGTTGAGCAGTTTTTCGGTTTTTTTGAATTCTCCTTTTAGAATCAATTCTCCTGCCTGAGCACGGAAATCCTTGTTTTGAGCGTAAGTGGTTTGCGACATACAGATTGCCGCCAACAGCATAACGGCTGCAATCAGAAAAATGTTCTTATTCTTCATATATGAGTTAGATTGTAGTTTTATTTTAAGTGTTTTCGCAGCTCGGCACACCATATATTGTAGCCGTCTTCATTGAGATGTAAACCATCGGTTGTGAGTTCTTTTCTCAATATATTGCTTCCGCTTTCTGTGAACAGTGGAAAAAGGTTTACGAAAGTCAGTCCTTCCTTTTTTGCCAAAGCTTCAAGTTCACGGTTTATGCCAGCCACGGAATCCGTCTTGCCTTCAAGCAACTTGTAACGTTTGAAAGTTTCGTTTATCGGCAGGAGACTTTGAAGAATGAGCCGGGTATTGGGAGACTCACGTTTTATGCGGCTTATGGTAGTGGCTATAGATTGTATGATTTCTGCATTTGAAAGTTGATGAGAAACATCGTTGATTCCTTCCATTAAAACAATCTTGGCAGGGTGGTGGGGAAGTATCTGATGAAGACGCTCGTAAATGCCGGGAACATCGTCGCCGATAATGCCGCGATTGACAACGTTCTTTATGTTAAGGCGTTTGCTCCAATCTCCGCCGTTTTCGGTGAGACTGTTTCCAAGCATCACAATGTTTTTGGAGGTTATGGCTGGTTCTTTTTCAAACAAGTCCATTCTGTCAAGGTAGTGCTGCGTGTGTTTGTCGTTTGTGATTGCTCCCGCAACGGCGTTTGCAACTACAGCTCTAAGGCGAATGACGCTTGTGTGCCCGTCGGGATGCACGCTGTTTGTAAGCAGAATAATTGCTAGCTTGTTTTCGGGATCAATATCAATCATTGTACCGGTAAAACCTGTATGACCATATGCCGATTTGCTGAGCATGTCTCCAAGATTGGAGGAATAATCGGAAGAATTATCCCATCCCGGAGTTCTGCCAAATGCTTCAAGACCTTTGGGAACTGTTGTCATAAGTTTTACGGTGGTGGGACTGAGAATGCGATGCCCGTTAAGTTCTCCGCCGTTTATGAGTGCGGCGCAAAGCAATGCAATATCATCTGCACAGGAAAAGACTCCTGCGTTGCCGCTTATGCCGGAATTTATAACTCTTGCCAGAGGGTCGTGAACAGCACCGCGCAGAACTTCACCTGTTTTCTGTTTTTCTGTGGGTGCTATGATATCTGCCCACGAATGGTCTTTTGCCCAAACAGGAAGACTTACGGTTCTCCAATATCCTTTTTGGTCTTCAAGACAAGGTATGTAGTCGGTATGGTTCATACCTAACGGTCCGAAAACATTGCGGCGTGCAAATTCTCGCAGAGACAACCCACTTACTTTTTCAATGATGTGTTGAAGTGTAATATAGTTAAGACATGAATATTGAAAGTCTGTACCCGGTTCAAAATCTCTGCGCCATGAAGCAATGTAACTTATAAGGCTGTCTGGGCAGTTTGTTCCGTATTTGTTTCTTAATTCGGCAACCGGAGCGTAAGGAGGCAGACCGGAAGTATGAGTTAGGAGATGTCGCAGTCTTATGGTGGTATGGTCTTTACCGTCTGCGGATGTCCAATTCTTGAAACCCGGGATAAAATTTTCCACTGCGTCGCTAAGTCTAAGCTTTCCTTGCTCAATAAGAACCATGGCGCATATCGCTGTTGACATAGATTTGCTGCAAGAAGCCATGTCAAAGATTGTGTTTGTGGTCATCTTTTCGCGTTTCGGCACAATGCTGCGATATCCATACGCTTTTAGGTAAGCCATTTTGCCGTCTTTGACTACGGCAAGTACGGCACCGGGAATATCTCCTGCGTTAATGGAGTTAAGAATCGCACTGTCGGCGTAGGCAAGACGCGCACCGCTCATGCCAACTCTTTCGGGAATCGTGCGTTCAAGAGTTTGAGCCGTGGCGCAGATGCTTGCCATTGTAAATAATATAAGAATGCGTAGTCTCATGAACTAAATGTTTTCTCCTTTTTTATATGCGTCAATTGCTTTTTGCACCGAGCCGTGAAGCGAAAGAAGTGTGCGGGCGTGGGAATAGCTAACGCCAAGTTCGCTGACAATCATTCTTGTTCCCCGGTCTTGCAATTTCTTATTAGTAATCTCCATATTTACCATGCGATTCCCTCTGACTCTTCCAAGTTGAATCATAACAGCTGTGGAAATCATGTTTAGAATCATCTTTTGCCCCGTTCCCGATTTCATTCTTGAACTTCCGGTAACATATTCCGGTCCTACGACCATTTCAATGGGAACTTCCGAAGCTTCAGAAAGCGGAGAACCTGGATTACTTGTTATGCAGCCGGTAAAAATTCCGTGTTCGCGCGCTTCTTTTACAGCTCCGATAACGTAAGGCGTGGTTCCCGAAGCGGCAATTCCTATAACTGTGTCGTGTTCGTTGATATTATGTTCCACAAGTTCTTCCCAACCTCTTGTGGAATCGTCTTCTGCATTCTCAACAGCACGTCTTAAAGCCGTATCTCCGCCGGCAATTAAACCAACTACCAATGAAGGGGGAACACCATAGGTCGGGGGAAGTTCAGATGCGTCAAGAACTCCGAGACGTCCGCTTGTGCCTGCTCCCATATAGAATATGCGACCGCCTTTGCGCATTCTTGGAACAATGCCGTCGACAAGTTTTTCTATTTGGGGTATGGCTTTTTCTACGGCAATTGCAACTTTTTTATCTTCGTTGTTGATGTCTTTAAGAATCTCACAAGTACTTTTTTTCTCGAGATTATCGTAAAGGGAGGGCTTTTCGGTTATCTTTTCAAATTTCATTGAAGTGCTTATATTTTAATGTATATTTTGCGTTTGTATAAGGGGTATGCCACAACTATAAAGTTGAACAATACAAAAAGAAGAGCATATACGCACGAGCCTCCGGTTTCCCCGAAAAACGGAACAAGACTGTTATATATAATGCCGTGTATGCTGGTTCCTGCAATCTTTATGCAGCCGAAAAGAATTGCAAATATGTCGGACATGATAAAGAGAAAAAGAGGATTAACGCCGAATGATTCAAAGAAATGTACCCGGCATTTTATATTTTTCATATCTACAAAGTAAATAAGTGTTGCCAAAACTATCGACGCAAAGCCACATGTTACCATGGCAAAGGTTGGCGACCAAATTTTCTTGCTTATGGGACAGGCGTAGCTTAGCAGAAAACCGAAAACAAGCAATAAAGTTCCCGACACAAACGTCTTTATAATTTTGTTATGTAGAGTGTTTTCGTTCTCGGAGCCTTTTGCAAGAATCATTTTACCTGCCATAAATCCAATCATTACGTGAGCAACGCTCGGAATAGTGCTTAAAAGTCCTTCCGGGTCTATTCCGTTATCGTTATACAAATGTTCTGTGCTTATTATGGTGCGGTCAAAGATTGAAAGAATGTTTGTTTCGTCATAGGCAAATCCGTTTCCGCATTCAAGAATTATGAAATAGCCGATGAAAAGAACGGCAATTATAAGAGGAAATCTCTTGTGGTTTATCTGCAATGCGAGAATCGACACAATGCAATAGCATATTGCCAAACGATGAAGCACTCCCGTAAATCTCAAAGTGGGAAACACGTTCAGTGCTTCCAATAATTGTTTCCCGAATGACAGGGTTTCGTCAACGTTTCCCCAATAACGGCAAAAATGCACGAAGAGTCCGATAAAAGAGCCTACGAGCATTATTACTATGGTTCGTACCACAATTTTCTTTATTGCGTCAACCGAAGGACGGAAGTCATATTTGCGCAGCGATATATAGGTTGTTATTCCCATTATGAACATGAAGAAAGGAAAAACAAAGTCGGTGGGAGTGAGACCAATCCATTCTGCGTGGTCAAGTGGTGTAAATATGTGTCCCCAAGACCCAGGATTGTTTACCAAAATCATTCCGGCAATAGTTATTCCTCTTAAAATATCTATGGCAAGAATCCTTTTTTTTGCTACGTCGTTTTTCATGTTCTTTATTTATATAGGTAGTATTTTTTGGACAGGGTTTTGAAATTTTCAGCGTCCTTGTACCAGTAGTCTTTCACGTCTTCCCAACGATTACGTTTGCTGAAAAGTTCGCGTATTTTTGATGTACCGCACACATTGTCAAACATGCCGAACCGCTTATGGTCTGCAACTTCAAAAACAGCTTTTTCCGGATACATTGCTGCTACTTCTTGCATTACGAGGAACTGTATGTCGGTCAGCGGAGCTTTGTTATAATCTATAATGTGTGCCTGCACACCTTCTATGTTCTCGCCTTTGAATGTGGCGTAAAAAGGTTTTGCATAAATCGGACGGAATATAACTCCCGGCACATCCAATGCGTTTAGTCTTTTTGTCAATACTCCGGCGTTTATCCACGGGGCTGCAAACATTTCAAAAGGTATGGGATAGCCCACACCTATGGACATGTAGCTGAATTCTCCGAGTATTCCGCTTGCAGGATAGAAATAAGAAGTTTCGGCATGGGGAATGTGCGGAGACGAAGGTATCCATTGCAATCCGGTGGCGGTATAATTCATCTTACGTTTCCAACCGCGCATTTTTATTACCTTCAATTTACATTGCACTCCGTTCTCGAGCATTCTTTCTCCGTTGAGCATTTGCGCAAGTTCGCCGCAGGTCAGCCCGTAAATGTAAGGAATTTTGTATTGGCTTACAAACGAAAAGAAACCGTCCTCTACCAAACAGCCTTCAACTCTTTTTCCGCCAAGCGGATTGGGACGGTCAAGAACGATGAACTCTTTATTGTTTTCCGCTGCTGCTTCCATGGCAAGTCCCATGGTGCTTATGTAGGTGAACGAGCGACTTCCTATATCCTGAATGTCATATACCAAAACGTCTATGTCTTTCAGCATTTCGGGTGTGGCTTTACGTGTTTTGCCAAACAGCGAATAAACAGGAAGTCCCGTAACTTCGTCTTTCTCTGTTCCCACGCTTTGCCCGGCGTGAGCGTTTCCGCGAACTCCGTGTTCGGGACCGAACAAAGCCACAAGGTTCACATTTTTTGCTTCGTGCAGTATGTCTATGTCGCTTTTAAGATTGTTGTCCACACCGGTAGGATTTGTTATTAGTCCCACGCGCTTTCCTTCAAGGCTTTTGAAGTTTTCTGCTTTCAGAACCTCAATGCCTGTCTTTATGGTTACTTTTTGTGCGCGGACCATAGGCGATAGCAACAGCAGGAACGCTATTGTTGCTCGTATTATTCCGTTTGCTTTCATTTTGACTTATTTGGAGAGTATTGCAATAGTTCCGTCGCTCGATGTAACCGCCACTTCTTTTGCGCTCAAAGGCAGCACGGTGTTTACGAGTGAGTTTCCTATTTTATATTTCCATTTTAGTTTTCCGCTCTTTGCGTCCAAGGCATAAACAAGTCCGCTACATGTTCCGCCGTAAACCGTCCCCTGGCTTTCCAAAGGCATGGAAGGTGCGTGTTCATAGCCGAATCCTGCATTCGAAGCCCATACTTCTTTTGGCGTGTTTCCCTCGGTAGAGTAGCAAACCACGCTGTCGTTCATTGTCTTTGCGAATATAGTTTTTCCGTCTTCCGACATTCCTATTGATTCTCGCACCATAGAAGCGTTTGTGCGCCACACCGTGCTTCCCGTTTTAAGGTCTATTGCTGTCAGATACCTGTCGGGCGCGGCAATAAAGACTTTTCCGTTAGCACTCACGGGCCATGCCGACGCGGGAGAGAAATGCATTCCGTCTTTTCCGCCTTTCCATTTCCAAACTTCCGAACCGTTTGAAGCATCGAGAGCATACAGCGTGTTGTCCCAAGCCCCGAAAATCACTTTTCCGTCGGTTACGAGCGGGCGTGTAACGATATATCCCGTTACGCCGCTGTATTCCCATACCTCTTTTCCCGTCTTTGTGTCTATGCAGCGCATTTTGTTGTCGCTTGCACCAATATATGCCAAACCGTTTACTATTCTCACAGCTCCGAGAACCGGTCCCTGCGTTTTCAGTTTCCAAATCATTTTGCCGTTTGCGGAACTTACGCCGTAAACAGTGCTGTCTGCACTTCCGAACACCACTATTCCGTTTTCTGCCGCGCAGTCTCCTACAATGCGTCTTTGGACGGAAAATTGCCACAAACGCTTCCCGTTCTTTATGTTATAGGCTGTGAGTTTGCCGGTGTCGTCTCCCACAAAAAGTCTGTTGTCTTCTTTGAAAGGCGAAGAGTAGATGCCGCCCTCACCTTTGACACACCATTTTACTTTCACGCCGTATTGCTTGTTAACCGAGTAGTCGGGATATTCGTTTGCCTTGGCGTTGTGGTCAAAAAGCTCACCTTTCAGTGGGAAAGCCGCCCATTCTTTTTTAGGTTCTCCTATGTTTTGGGTGTAAACCTTTATCGAGTCCTCTGTTACGTCGTAAATTCCGTATCCGTTCTTTCCTTTATCATCGGCAAGGTTCGAACGCATTAGAATTCCCGGAATGCCGTCATATTTCAAATTACGGTTGGCATGATAATGCCCGCCAATCATCAGTCTTATGTTGTAGGGACGAATGGCATCGGTTACATCGTACCAATTGTCCACATCTCCTTTCGTCAGCGGGTAATGGGTTACGAGAATCACCGGCTTGTCTTTGCCCCATTTGTCCATTTCCTGTTTCAGCCAGGTTATGTCCTGCGGCACAACGTGTCCGTAAGCCATACGCATGAAAGGTCCGGTGTTGAAACCGAGAAAAAGTATTCCGTTGTGCTTGAATTCAAATCTCTCGCTGCCGAAAATTTCACTGAATGCCATGCAGCCGCTGTCGCTCCAGGTGGTTTCGTGATTGCCGAGTATGATGTAGTATTTATACTTCAACAAATCAAGACAACTCTTCACTTTTTCAATGGTTTTCCGGTCTCCGTAGTCGGCTATGTCGCCTGTAATGAGAACGAAGTCCAAACTGTCTGTGGCGTTAATCTGTGCCACAGAGCGCAACAAGCCTTCCGTGGGATTGGCATTGTTCGGATTCAGGTGTATGTCGGTGATTTGTGCAAAACGAAACGGACGTATTTGCGCCGTAATAGTGCCGGTCATCGCAAGCGTGGCGACCGTCAATGCAAGAAATGTTCTCCTTATGTTCATTTTTGTTACTAAAAGTTTGGCAGTCAAACAAAAACTGTATGCGAAAAAGGTTAAAACCTTGGTTTCAACCTGTAAAATTACGCATTATTTGCGAAACAAAGAATTGCTTTTCGATAGTTTTACGGATGCGGCAAGCCAAATGGCATTTCCGCCATTCCCGGTGGTATGTGGGCAAAAAAACATAACAAACTGTATAACAGATGTTTGTGATAATTTGGCGCAAAAACGTAACTTTATGTTTTTCAGAGCATTGCAAGTGGTCGAAAAAAGGTCTGATGTAGTTTGAATTATATCAGACATAATTTTTTCTACGTCCTATGTAGTTTTTCCCATGTCCTATGTAGTTTTTGCAGTGTTTGGGAAAGGGCCACCGGTTTTTGTTTTGCGCCATTTGTAGGGGCGTATTGCATACGCCCTGTACGCCACCGCCAAAACCGCATCGAAAACCACCGCCGCAACATTGCAAATCTGCTCTATTCAAGGCGTATGCAATACGCCCCTACGTTGGTGCAATTCTTTGATTAATGGTGCATTTCATATTTGTGGAGCGTATTATATACGCCTACAACGACGCAAATCATTGGAATACAAAAAACGGTGCGCTCTGGCATTAAAACCGGGACGCACCGCAAATAATGAACGGAATTTACTTTACGAGCACTTTCTTCACAGTGCCGTCGCTCATCCTTATTATGTTTATGCCCTTCTGCGGGGAGGCGAGGCGCGTGCCGTCGGTGGAGTAACGTTCCGACTCCGTGGCGGAGGAGGTTTTGGTTGCGTTCTTTACGCCAGTAGCTATGTTGAAGAAGTCTTTCCAATGTGCGGCGGATTTGTAGGCATCCAAACTCTCCTGCGGAACATAGAGCGTGCATGCGTCCTTGTTAACGCCAACAAAGGCTCCCCACAACTCATCAGCGAATACAGGGGGCGTTGTGGCATGGCATACCAACTTTTTGAGGTTGTTGCAATTAGTGAAAGCCCCATCGCCTATGCTAGTGACGGAGCCGGGGATGACAACCGAGGCGAGACTGTCGCAACCCAAGAAAGCACAATCGCCTATGCTCGTGACGGAATAGGGTATATCCACAGAGACAAGGCCCGTACAATAAGAAAAAGTACCTTCCCCTATACTCGTTACAGAGTTGGGGATGACAACGGAAGCAAGGCTGCTACACCCCCAGAAAGCATATCTCCCCATACTCGTTACAGAGTGCGGTATATCCGCATAGGCAAGGCTAGTGCACTTACAGAAAGCATTATCTCCTATGCTTGTTACTGAGTTTGGAATGTCCACGGAGGCAAGACTCTCGCAACCCATGAAAGCATTATCTCCTATGCTTGTTACTGAGTTTGGAATGTCCACAGAAACAAGCCCCGTGCAATTACCGAAAGTGCCGTCCCCAATGCTCGTAACGGAGCAGGGAATGACAACAGAGACAAGGCTGGTGCAGAATGAGAGAGCATATTCCTCTATACTCGTAACGGCGTATTCCATTCCATCGTACGTTACCTTTTCGGGGATTATGGCGGCAGTTATTCGGGATATGCCGTTCACAGCCGCAGTTCCGTCATCGCCAAGCGTATATTTTATGTTGTTTTGCCATATTTCCGTATACGCAGATGCGGATATGTTGCAAAGCAATATCGCCAGTATGAGTGTTGCCTTTAAATTGAAGTATTTCATTGTCGATTTGTATTATAGTTTATGCCTTTCTGCGATGGAGCGAAGCCTGTCTTCTGTCCGTAATGGTTGTATTGTCGCCTTTTTTAGACCCTATATTACCCATTTGCCTATTATGCTGTATACCGTATCATCATACGTAAATGTGATTTTCATTTCAGGAGTTACGTCATAGTAATTGTAGAAACTGATGTCCAATGAGGAATTTGCCGGTACTGTCTTGTTGACATCAATGTTATTTAAACTTTTTACAAAGATGTCGCAGTCGCTAATGTTTTTTATGGTACACGTCCTTTTGTAATATATTGTAGTGCTAATGTAAATTCCTGTTTTTTTGATTTCTGCAGAAATATATTGGGTTATGTCTATGACCTTTATGTTTATATTGCAAGAATAGCCTCCATCTTTTGTAGTAACCGTTATAACGGCATCACCCAGTGAATTTCCGAAAATATTGCCGTCGGCATCAACAGATGCCACTGAAGTGTTGTCTGAGGAATAAGAAACTTCATGGTTGGTGGCATTCTTAGGGATCAAGGAGAATAACTCTTTTGCAGAAACTTTTCCATTTAACACAACCATTACGTCACGATTTTTCTTTATGCCTTGCAAAGGAATGAAAGACTTCCAGTCTTGAGCATTTTGCGGGCCATTAATTATTATGTAGTCTCCTGCCGAAACATTTTTCGAGCCAAACGTCTTTTCGTAATATGCCCCTTTGCTGTTGAGCAGTTTTATAGTAAAGTCGCCATTTGAATTGTCAAACAAACCGTAATATGCCGTTTCGTCTTTCCCATTAGATTCCATGTATTGCTTTTCTGCATTATATGTTTTGTTCCACGTCATATTTCCAATATCAACAGAGCTGAATTCTTTTAGTCCCTCTATATAAAAGTCGGCAGGTATTCCCTTTATTTTGATTTTAGCAACAGGGCGTACATTCATGTTCAAGGTTATGAATACGATATTATTTTTAGTTTCATAAGTACCCTTATCAGTATAAAGGATATCGCCTTGCGTGGAAACAGAGCCTTGCCCATACTTTAATTTTTCGGCGTAAACAGCATTCAGTCTTCCTTTTGAAGAAAAATCGGCTTTGACGCTAAGTTTGCTCACAATCCAGTCTTCTCCATTGTATGTCAATGCACAAAGGTTGTTTCTGTCGCCATCTACCGCCACGTATATTTGGTCGCCGTTTTTCCATGTTTTCTTGTCGTCAGACGCGACCTTTGTTCCTTTGTCATTGTATTGGCATATGGAAACCTTAAATGTAAGAGTTTTCATGTCCTTTCTGCCGTTGTTTTCTTGACCTTGCTCGCAACTTGACAATGACAGTGCCAAGGCAAACAATAGGTATAAAATTTTATTTTTCATTCGTCTTGTTTTTGGAGGTTTTACCAATGTTTAGGTTCATCGAACGGATGATACTCTATTGTAGAAGCGGATTTCACAACAATCCTGCATTTTGCCTGTTTCTTTTGGTCAATGGTTGTCACCGTTACTGTAGCTTCTCCTGGTGCCTTGCCAAGCACTGTTCCCTCGGCAGAAACCTCAACTATGTTTTCATTGCTCGACTGCCATATAACATTTGTGTTTGTTGCGTCTTCAGGCAACACAGTAGCAGTCAACCGCTGTTTTTCTCCAACAGCCAACATGGCCTCAGCATTTACGAGTACGCCGATTACAGTGGTTATAACATTTACATCGCACGAAGCGTAGACTTTTCCGGTCTCGTCAGAAACTGTCACAACGGCTTGCCCATTTTTAAATGCAGAAACTTCTCCTGTTGACGATACCGCCACAATATGTTCATTGTTTGTTTTCCATACAAGCGCATTCTTCGCCGCCCCAATTGGGCTTATTGTTGCTGTCAACATTTCGCTTGTACCTTTTTCCAAGGTTATTTTTGTTTTGTTCAATAGCAGACCTTGTATATGGATTTTTTTATCGCTGTTGCCGCCGCATGATGCCACAGAAATGGTGAATGCAAATATCATGGCGCATGATTTTGTAATTGATTTCATATTATATATTTTTCCAATTTAAGAAATTCATAAGTATTGGGCTTTGTGTATTTCGAAACATTTTTCACAAAAACATTTTGTCAACTAGTGCCGAAATGGGTATTTCTGATTACTGTTTCTTTGATGTTGATCCTAATATTTTTTACGACATCATCAAAAGTTACAAGTTTTCCTCTTGGAAGAAGAATTTCAAAATTAACATTGAGCATATTGCAATATGTTTTTATGCCCCTGGCTCCCGAAAAGGCGGTTGTTATTATTCGTACATGGTTTTGCAGCATAAAAAAGCGTGGGAGTCAGACCGTTACTCGTCCCACACTCTGAGGCCTTCGCATTGCCCGATATAGTTGAACGAGCAACGCAGAAGCCCACGCCGATATGTAATGATACACCTTTTCACAGAGTTCCTGTCCGTGCATTGCGGACGCAAAACCCCGTAAAAAGAATGCGTATATACACATCCCGCAGGCATCTACCGTTGCCATGCCCATGACTATATCTTGAAGTTGCGAAGTTCCAGAGTGTCAAGAACAAAGCGCAGTAAACGCCTTAAATATGTTGCGGCTCTCACCTCCCGCCCTCACAGCCGGCTTGCGCCGGCCTTTCGGCGTGGGTTTACATTTCCGCAGCGTCGTTCCGGGCTTCCGCCCCTGCACCGCATACGGCTGTCGGTTGAGAACCGACAGCAAATTTATGATTTATTTTCCATAACAAACAAATTATCACACAGTTTTTCACAAAGACGCGTGTTTTGGTGTTGCCACGTAAGCGGGGAAATTACGTGTGCATCTCCAAAGGGATTTTGCCGGGTGGGGAAAGCGGACTGTGGATTTACGAAACTGTTTTGTTTTTTTACAATAAGCCTGTCTCTTATCTTAGTTTCCGCCTGTGCCTTGAGCGTCTTTTTGGTCATGTCCGCCATTTTTCTTCGTCAGATAGCCCGCTATCCTCCTCATCAGGATGACGGAACTGCCTCAAAAATACACCTCAAATAAAAAGACGAAAAAATTAAAACAGTTTCTACAAATGGCAGATTTCAAGACGTATGCCTTATATCTGTGAAAATTGTGCAAACAATTGAAACACAAAAAATTACAGTAATTTTGCGAGTTGTTTGTAACGATTTGTTTTTCAGGGTGTTGCAAGTGGACGAAAAAAGGTCTGATGTAGTTTGAATTATGTCTGATATAATTTTTTTCTACATCGGATGTAGTTTTTCCTACATCAAATATAATTTTCGGGATGTTTGGGGAAGGCTTTTGTTTTGTGCCGACAAGGCAAATGATTACTTTTGCAGTAAATAAAAAGTTTGAAAATGCCGGTAGTTGAAATATCATCGCTTGACTTCCCCGGTGCGGAAGTTTTCTGCCGTCTTACGGAGCGGCAGCTGCGCCGTGGCGCGGAAGAAGGAGGACTGTTCATTGCCGAAAGTCCCAAGGTGATACGTGTGGCTCTTGGGGCAGGTTATGAACCTGTGTCGCTCTTGTGCGAGCGGAGGCACATTGACGGCGATGCCGCCGACATCATAAACAGCTGCGGCGGTGTGCCGGTATATACAGGCGGGCGTGAGTTGTTGTCGCGCCTTACTGGTTACGAACTTACCCGGGGTGTGCTTTGCGCAATGCGTCGCAAACCTTGCAGAAGCCTTGGCGAGGTTTGCAAAGACGCGAAAAGGGTTGTGGTTATTGACAATGTGGTTGACTCCACGAACATCGGGGCGATATTCCGCTCTGCGGCGGCTTTAGGCGTTGACGCTGTTTTGCTGACGAAAAACTCTTGCGACCCGATGACGCGCCGTGCGGTGAGGGTGTCAATGGGTTCGGTTTTTCTTGTGCCGTGGGCGTGGATTGGAAACCCAGTGCAGGAACTCCATGCCTTGGGGTTCAAAACCGCCGCAATGGCGTTGGCGGACAATTCCGTGCCGCTTGACGACAGGCGGCTGAAAGCGGAGAAAAAATTGGCGGTGATTATGGGAACCGAAGGCGAGGGACTTCCCGATGAAACCATATCAAATTCCGACTATGTGGTGAAGATTCCAATGAAGCACGGAGTGGATTCGCTGAATGTGGCAGCCGCTTCGGCAGTGGCGTTCTGGGAGTTGTGCGGGAAAAAGTAAAGTCCGTATTTCCGGGGATAAGGAAACACGGACTTTTTAAGGCTTTTATATGTTTCTGAAAGTTATAATGCGCTCCATTCAACCTCGTCTGAAATTCCGCTGTCCGATACTACTTTGAATTTATCTTTGGCGGTTTTGTATTTCACGGGGTTGAACATCCAAATAACGCCTGAATAGTCGGGACATTTCTCGAGTGTCTGCACTTTTTCTCCGTTCTGGTAAAGCGTAAGACTCTTTGCGTTGCTGTAAACCTTTACATTAAACGCTTTTTCTTTGGGACTTCCCGTGCGTCTCCGCCCTGTTATATAGACCGTAGGCTCTTTCTTGTTCCACAAAGCCTTGTAGAAATAGAAGTGGTCCTTTTTAATCTTTCGGTCGCGGGTTACGAGACCTTTGTCGTTCATGTATTTTCGGTTTTCATTGGGTGTGAAATTCACTCCGTCCCCACTGTCCATGAATCCTTCCCTACGGTCTGCCACCGGGAAGTCGAACATTATCCACAGCGAGGTAAAGTTCAGCCACGGCATACGGAGTATTTGTTTCATGTCGCTTTCGTGCAGATAGCAGGCGTATTCTTCGTAATGTTTACTGTCGTCTTTGCGGTCTTTCATTACCGTTGAGTCGAGAGTATGACAGAAAGGATTCGCACCGCCTCCGTATTCGGCAATGCTGACAACGCCCATTTTTCTGTGCACCTCGTTCATTTCGGTGGTAAGTCGGTTCATGTCGCCCATCTGATACCAGTTGGGGTAGCGGTTTTCCGAGAAGAAATCGCAGTGGAGCTTTGTATATTCCGCGTCGCGGTATATGCTGCAATCGGTAACGCCAACATAGCGGAAAGGATCAAGTGTTTTTGCGTAGCGATACAATTTGGACGATTCCTCTACTATTTTATTGTTGTCTATTTTGCCTTGCAGTTGGTCGTTGTTGCCCCAACCGCTCAATTCATTCCACATTCCCCAGAAAATAATACTCGGATGATTGTATAGATTCACAATCATTTCTTTCATTTGTTGGTTTATGTTTTCGAAATATCCCGGAGTGGCTTTCACACCGCAGACGTTAACCCACGGAATCTCGGTTTGCACCACAATGCCGAGCGAATCGCACAGGCGAAACTCGTAATCGTTGTGAGGATAATGGGCAAGGCGCACAAAGTTTGCCCCGAGTTCCTTAATTATCTCGTAATCGGCGTAAGTATGTTGCTTACTTACAGCCGAAGCTTCGCCGTCCCAGTCCTGATGTTCCGAAACTCCGCGCAGCGGATAGCTTCGTCCGTTTAGGAAAAAGCCTTCGCTTGCAGTTGTTTGGTAGAAACGGAATCCCACTTTGGTTTCTGCTTCGTCCATGGTTTTGCCTTTTGTGTCAAGAATGGATATGTGGGCATCGTAGAGATAGGGATCTTCCAAACCGTTCCAAAGATGTGGGGATTTTATTTCGAATTGTTCGAGATAATCATACGATTTGCCGTTTTCCATAACTATTTCACGCTCGCTCCTGTAGGCTGTGCTGCCGGCATCTTTGCCTTTTAGGGTGAACACAATCTTCAGCTTTTGTTTCTTTCCGCTTGTGTTTACTATCGAAGTCTCAACTTTTCCCGTGGCTTTTTCGCGGCTTACAAACGGTGTGCTTACATGCATGCGATACAAGCCGTATTTTTCGGGCAGAAACGAAACAGTGTTCATCTTCAACAGGTATACGGGGTTGTGGAGACCATTGTTTTTGTTGAAATCCGAGCTTACGGGAATAAGATTTACGTCCAAAGTGTTGTCGGTACAGACTTCTATTTCGTTTTTACCCTCATGAATGAATTTGTCGAGGCTCACCACAAAAGGTGTATAGCCTCCGCGATGTTCAATGACCTGTTTGCCGTTCACGCTGACGGTTGCCGCCTGCGCCGCGCCCTCAAACAGAATGTAAGCGGGCTTTTTAAGGTCGCTCTTGCTGAATTCTATTTGTTTTTTGTAGTATGCTTTTCCGCGATAATAACTTTGTGAATGTCCGTCCATGGCATTGCAACTGTGGGGAATGCTCACCTGCTGCCACTCTGTTTTGTTTTTGCTGAAATTCCACTGCTTCAGTTCGGTTTGCTGCCAGGCTCTGCGCTGACCACATACGCTCTGCGCTGCCAACATAAGTGTGGCAAGACAAAAGGTCTTGAGTATTGAAGTTTTCATGACGCTTGTATTTTCATTGTTGTTGTTTATGGTAATTAAGATTTGTAGCAAAGTTAATTATTATGGTCATAACCGCAATGTGAAAAGCTGAAAAACGCGCAGCGTGATAGAATTTGCCGTATTGGAATCGGTCGAAAATTCTTCAATTCTGCATTGTGCGAAAAAACACATGGCTTATCGTAAAAAATACAAGCCATGTATTTTAAAATATAAGGCACTTATTTCAAAATATATGCCTTGTATTTTTCGCCTTTATAACTCTCTGATTAACAATGTCTTTTGAAAAATTTTTGAAATCACTTAATTGTTTGATTCTAAGCGTGTTGCAGTTTTGAACGTAAAACGGGCGAAAAAACATGAATGGCATCAAAAAATCCGTAACCCACATACTGCGTGCAAAGAAAGCTTTCCGGCAGACATAGTGCTTTGCGGCGTGTTGTGAACGGCTTTGAAAGTTCGCGCGAATCTATAAAATGAAATCAGTATCTTTGCAGAAACAAAGAAAAAAGCAAATGGATACACCTTTGGCAGAGCGGATGCGTCCGCGAACCCTTGACGAATATGTGGGACAGCATCACCTTGTGGGCGAAGGCGGTGTGATACGCCGTATGATTGAG
>UMGH01071374.1_pt1 | contig 64176 bp, 63 predicted proteins | sample 1965231 | NCBI WGS metagenome assembly UMGH01 (sample SAMEA4836068, study PRJEB28245) | human gut metagenome | biome: gut microbiome; material: fecal sample | place: Denmark | collected 2008 | reverse complement strand
TCTTTGACAATGACGCAGTTGATCTTTCCTTCCATGATGTCATCCATCATTTCCTTAAAAGCCGGACGGTCAAAGATAACCCCGCTGTACCCATCGTCTACCTTTTCGGAAACCAGCTCGATCTCCGGGTGGCGGCTCACGAAATCTTCGATCAGCTTTCGCTGGTTGCCTACACTGTTGCTTTCGTTTGATTTGTCATCCGTGTAAGATAAGCGGATGTATTTGGCAGCTTTATAAACCTGCATAGAAAAACACTCCTTTCATCACGGAAAAATCCCCGCAATTCAAGGAGTGCAGTCTGCGTATCGGTATTCAATTCCTTTTCCATGTTTATTATAACGCTCCATGCGGGAAAAATCAGCCCCCAAAATAAAAAATATCAATAATTTTCAGCGTAGGATTCCGCGGAGGCATTCTTCCAGGGTAGCGCCTCCCTGGGAAAAACTTGCCCTGACAACAAATCCACCGCATTTGAAATGATACGGGTCCCGGATCTGCCGGACAAACTCGGCAATCCTTTCTTCCCGCGGCAGGTCCTTATTGACAGATACATCCCGGATGTCGGCAAGTCTGTCTGCTTCCGGGGTATGTATGACCGTATAGGCCGGTGTTTGAGTCATAACAACAGCTCCTTTCTTTTCATACTGGATCATCAAAATCACATGAATAAGGCCGGACACACGAAAAGAGCGGCCCGGCCTCATGGTATCTGATTTCGATTTTATAAGAATCCATGCCGCTGCTCGAAAATCAAAACAACGGCATGGATGTTTTCTTAGTAACTTGCCGTATTTGCCACGCCCCCCGGCAGGCCCTTTTCCGGGCCGGGGATGCCACAGGCTGCGGCCAGCTTCACCGCATCATAGCCCTGCTTGTGCCGTCGCTTCGCCAGAGCTAACGAACACAGAAGGGACTCCCCCCAAGTCTTTGACGGGTCGTGAGAAAGTATCATTATACCCTGTATCAGTCATCGCGTCTGGCCTGCCACAGCCAGATCAATGGATAGCGTAGATCGCTCGGACGGCTGGGCTTCATCACCTCCTTAAAGCCGCCTGTCATCGCGCCGCTCCATTTGCCGCTCGGAATACAGGGAAAGTACCTATGGCACCGTATATGCAGTTTTCAACGCCTCATGAAATGCCATCACAGCTGAGAATGAAAATATAGTCTGTGCGTTAACCGAAGGATTTGCTAAACTGAAGACAGCAGGCGTAGTCCGGTTGCACCTTGGTGGATTTTCACCCCGTTTGTTCAACGTAGACGAATTGCCCAAGAGAACAGCAGTATGTTGCGTCACGTAAGTGAAGAGCACGAGTAGCAAAGTTCGGATACCCACCCGGGCAATTCCCAGCCTGCATCGTTTAGGGAGGGATTTGATGCAAGACATATTGACCTGCGCCATGGGACTGGACATTCATCGTGACGTTATTGTTGCCTGTCTTGCCAAAGGTGAGCTGGGCACCGATCCGGAAATCGAGATCCGCTCCTTCAGCACACTCATCCCGGAAATGCGGAAGCTGCGGGATTGGGTGTTGGAAGCTGAGTGCCGCTATGTCGCTATGGAGAGCACTGGGATCTACTGGCAGCCCATTTACGAAATGCTGGAACCTTGTTTTGATGGGCAGATCAACATTCTGGTAGTGAATGCCCGCCACATGAAGAATGTGCCTGGGCGCAAAACGGATATGCGAGACGCGCAATGGATCGCCACATTACTCCGTGCCGGATTACTAAAGGGAAGTTTTATCCCAGATAAGACCTTCCGGGAACTGCGGCATCTGACCCGGTATCGTAAGAGCATCGTTCGCGACATTACCGCCCAAAAGAATCGCATCGATAAATTTCTGCAAAGCTCCGGTTTCCGCTTCACAGCGTTTCTGTCGGACGCATTTGGCGCTTCCGGGCGAAACATCATCCGTCATCTCATGGAATACGGAAATATTTCGCGGGAAGCTCTGGATCGGTGTCTGAAAACACAGACCCGGAAACGTATCGACGAAATACTGATTGCCTTGAACGGTTCGCTCTCGGAGCACCAGCGCGGCTTTCTTCGCATGATATTTGGGCACTTGGAAGCACTTGAACAGCACCGGCATACTGTGGAGGACGCTATTACGAAAGAGATCACAAAGCACGAAGAGGCATTGAGCCTCCTGTGCTCCATACCGGGTATTGATGTAACTGCGGCAGCAGCCATTATCGCGGAGATTGGTACCGATATGAGTGCCTTTCCGGATTCCCAGCATATATGCTCCTGGGCCGGTTTGAGTCCCGGTAACAACGAGAGTGCCGGAAAACGCAAGAGTGCTCACATTAACAAAGGTAATCCGTATCTGAAGAGTATGCTCTGTGAGGTGGGATGGGTCATCTCCGGAAAACGAAGCTTGTACCTCTCCGGTTGGTACTGGAGGATAAAACAGCGGAAGGGCGCTAAACGTGCAACGATTGCTTTGGCTCGCAAACTGCTGGCGCTGATTTACACGATGTTGAAGACAGGTTCTCCATACAACGAAGACTGTTTTGAGATCCGCAGAAAACAAAGTGAGCGCAAACGGGCCAGCCGTATGGTGAACGAACTGCAAAAGCTGGGGTACTTTGTGGTGGCACCAGGCTGATTCCCACTGTACCATACTTCGGCCGGCGACAGGTTTTGGCCTGCCGCTTTTTGTGCTGCGATGGTTTTTCATGAGGCGTTGAAAGCCTGTTTGTCAAGGTTCACGCCCTCGCTACTTATTTTCGTAGCAAGGTCCAGATGAAGGATTGGGAGCTTGTCTGCATATACAGGTGGGTGTGGCACCGTTGAAGGTTCTCACTCGCCGAAATGGCATTGTCCCCCAAAATTGTCCTTCTATAAGTCGTGACATTTTCGGGGGTACATTTATAGGGGGTTTAGAAATTTTCTTCTAAAATTTTTTCCAGACGCCGAAGTCCGCGCCGAATACTTTCATGGACAGCATGGAGAGAAACACCTTCCATCTTGGCAATATCCATCAGGGTAATGCCAAGAATATAGTGAGCGTACACACGCTGGCGTTGTTTCTCTGGCAATGAAGAAATCGCCTGGTACAGCCGTTCTTCCTCCAGGTGCCTTTCTACGATCTCCTGCAGCGTTGGGGTAAAAAGAACAGCTTCACGTTCAATATCATCCCCATAATCAAGAGAAAGGAATGCCTTATGCCGGTATGTACGGCGGCGATATGCCACTTCCTTCCGCTGATATTCTACCAGCACATCCACAACCTCATCGGGCAGGCTGATAAACAGATCCGTTTTATATATTTCCGGGTAAAATTCCCGCAGATTGATTTCTTTCATGGTAATCCTCCAATTTCGATTTTTGAGTGGGTTAATGGGCAAATCGAAATCAGAGGGGCGGTGATCTACACCGTACAGGTCCGGCGGCAGGCTTGTCCTGCGCCTTATCTGTAAAAAAGAGGGCCCACCGTACAGCGGTAAGCTGCGCCTGTCGTATTCCGTCACTATCTGACGGAGCAGAATGGAAAATGCAAAATCTTGTCGAATGGAAAAACCCCGCAATCCATCGCAGGATTACGGGGTTTGAATCTATTTTATATGACCGGCTATGTCGAGGCCGGTATTCTGACCTCGGCAGCATTTTCCATGCCCTCCTTTAGTGAAGGAGAGCAGAGTTACCTATTATGTCCACCTCCCTCATTTTGGGGCATTATATAGGGATAAATGCTATAATTCTTCCAGAAGTGCCATGGTTTTACTGAATTTAATCAACAATATATGACAAAATCAGGCATTATCCACACCGCAGAACAAGCGAAAATTTAAGGGTGCGGCAGGGAATACCGCACCCTTTCTATATTTCAAATTTATAACCTACACCATAAACGCTTTTCACATAATCCGGCAAGTCGGGGGTAACCCGGAGCTTTTTTCTCAGGTTGCTAATGTGGTTGTTGACCGCTTTTCGGGAATAGTAGGTGTAATCCTCGTGCCATACCAGATCCAGGAGCATTTCATAAGTGAACACCCGCTTTGGGTTCAGTATGAGCAAGGCAAAGATTTCAAATTCCTTGACCGTCAGCGGAATTACCTGGCTCCGCACGGTAACAAGGCGCTGCTCCAAACAGAAATATAAATCACCTTCCCGGATTTCTGTCAATGGCTGATCTGCCTGCGGAGGGCTAAAATACTGGCCTCGAAGAAGTGTTAAGTATGGGACATCAGCCGGAATATTGCCAGCCTCATAATCACGAACAAACTGAGCCAGCTCCTTCTTTTGGCTGGCAGAAAGCAGAGCAAATAGCTTTTCACCGATCTGCCTGCCGGAATCTTTTAAATCCAGTACGGCTAATTTCCCATATTGTCATCACCTCCTTAGTCCTCTAAAGCATCTTTCAGTTTTTGAAAAGATTCCTGGCTAATAACGTGTTCAATCCGGCAGGCATCGGCCTCCGCTGTCTTGGGGTCAACGCCTGCGGCGATAAGCTGCTCGGTGAAAAAGCAATGGCGCTCGTAGATTTTTTCGGCAACCTCGTGGCCTACATCGGTCAGATGGAGAAAGTGATCTTCGTCCATTGTGAGAAAACCGCCGTCCCGCAAGGTAGCCACCGCATGGCACACGCTTGGCTTTGACACCTCCATGTGCCGGGCCACATCTACGGAGCGCACCATACCGCGTTTCTTTTGGAGAACAAGGATGGTTTCCAGGTAGTCCTCCCCGGACGCATAGAGTTTCATCTGAACCTCCTTATTTAGTCGTGAGATCGTAAACAGAGATTGATTCATTTGATATTTCCATTCGACGAGTACACAACAATCCCATTAACTCACGATCATGTGTCGCCACAAATACTATTCTATTGGAAGATAACTCTTTGATAAGTTCACAAACTTTGATCATGTTGCCATAATCCAAGCCGCTGGTCGGTTCATCAAAAATCATAATATCTTTATTTGCAAGAGTGGCTACTGCCAGAGCAAGCCGCTGCTTTTGACCTCCAGAGAGTGTCATAGGATGTTTATCCTTGTAATCCAATAAGTCCAGTCGTCTTAGAATTTTCGTAATTTCCTGCTCATCAACAGTTTTATTGAGAAGAGAAAATTCTTCCCATACACTATCCGAAAATAATTGATGGACAACATCCTGCATCGTCATGTAACACAGTTCTCGGCGCTTCTTATATGGATATGGCTTTCCATCAAACACAATCCTTCCTGCTTTTTCTTTCATAAGCCCACAAAGCACACGCAGAAAAGCGGACTTTCCACTTCCATTGCGTCCAGTAACTGCAATAATATCTCCGCGAGCCGCTGCAAAAGATGCGTTGCTGAAAATGGTTCTATTTTTATAGCTCACGGATAAATTATCAATCTCCAATATGCCTGAATTACACTTCGTAGGCACCTCATCTTTTTCGTTATTCAAGGTAAAGCAGCGCAATCCAAGCCTAATACGTTCTGAATCCGCTAACGCACGAAATTCATCGCCTGTATATACTTTCTGAATAACGCCGTGTTCAATATAAACAGCCTTATCCACTAAATCCATGAGAAAATATAAGCGATGTTCTGAGATCACAATCGTTTTACCCATTTGCTTCAATTTGAGAAGAATTTCATGCAGCCGGTCAATTCCATCTTTATCAATATTTGCCGTTGGCTCATCGAGGACATAAATATCCGGATTTACGGCATAAATAGAAGCGAGAGCAAGTATCTGTTTTTCGCCACCAGAAAGGCCAAAAACACTTCGACCCAACAGATTTTCAATCATAAGATCGTGAGCTACTTCTTGAACGCGGGCATTTATTTTGTTTGGCTCTATTCCTAAATTTTCCATGCCAAAAACCAGTTCACTATCAGAGTCAAGATTAAAAAATTGAGTTTTAGGATTTTGAAAAACTGAGCCTACATCTTCTGATATTTCATAAACTGGTGTTTTGGCAATTTCTTTTCCTTTAACAACAACAGAGCCAGAATATTTCCCTTCTGTAAAATGCGGAATCAATCCGTTGATGCACTTGGTTGCAGTTGTCTTACCGCAGGCACTTCTTCCACAAAGAAGGACAAATTCCCCCTTTTTTATTTGCAGCTCAAGGGAATTTAACTGTTCTTCACCTGTATTTCCATAGGAAAATGACAGGTTTTCAAATGTTATCATAAAATCCCCCCTTCTTAAAGCAACACAAAAGCAATAATAACAAGTACAATAGCGACAAAGCAGAGTACATAATCCTGTATATGGAACTGCATAGGTACGGCACAGGTTTTGGGGCGTGGATTATCTATACCACGCGCAGTAATAGCCTGACTTAATTCATCTGCTGTTGTCGAGGCTGATAACATGAGCGGTACATAGATATACTCCAATTTTTGAAAAACACCATGTACATTTCTCAATTTCATCGCATCGCTGATTGCCTGTTGTTCTTCACGCAAAGTAGGGAAGTAGCGTACTGTGATTGCTAACGGTATAATTACAGTCTGAGGTAAATGCCACCTTTGCAATGCGTGCATAAGCAACCGAATAGGTGTCGTCTGAACGAGCAAAGTTGCTAATGTTACGCAGGGAAGCAACTTGCGGAAAGTAATGACAACAATATTCAGCGAAGTTAATATAATTTCCGGGCAAAATGGCAGCAAAAAGTATTTGATTGCAAGTAGAGCTATATATGTAACCGCGCTTTTTAGGGCAGCCTTATAAACGCCACATAACAACAGGAGAATAATTAAAGCTGCCATTACAATTATTTCAGCCCAGACATAGCTATTTGTGAAAACATAAATATTGATCCCCAACAGCAGGAGAATTTTGGTTCGTGGGTCAAGAACCAAAATTCCCTTTTTCATTGTACCCATTAAACGATTCCTGCCTTTTCAAAATGCTTTTTTAACATTTTGCGTCCAATTAAAGTTCCGATAAAACCGCCAACAAAAGCAACCGCCAACATTCCAATAAATGAGCCAACTGAGATCATAGACTGTAGCCCTTCTACATACTCTACACCCATACCCATTTCTTCAATGGATTTCATATAAGATTCTTGAAACAGCCACATAGGTAAAGGAGAACCAATAAAACCAATCGCAGAAAAACCGCCAGCTAATGCAATGCCTTTGAAGGATTTATATCCGAATATTTTTCTTGCAATTTCTCCCAGAATGCCGGCAACAGCAAATGTAACGATAATCACCCATGTGCATTCTCCTGTCGCAAAAAACAGGATACCGCTGATAATTGCAAGAAGGAGAGCAGATCCCATTTTAGGCACTTTTGCCAACAAAAGAGTAAAAAATGCTCCGCCGAACAGACCTGCGATTCCTGGCCAAAGCAGCCAAAGAACTGGTGTGATTCCCACAGGAAGCATCACTACCATTGCGATGGCCATATACAATGCTGAAAAAATCCCAATGTTCACTAAGTCTTTGACTTTAAGTTTGTTGTTTTCCATAATACTCTTTATCCTTTCCTTGTGTTTTATAATTTCCAAGAGGACGCTGTCTGCCGTATTTTTACAAACCTACGGTAAATGCCATCCTGTTGAAGCAATGTTTCATGTGTCCCCTGTTGGACAACATGCCCGTTATCCAGAACGATAATCTGGTCGGCATCCTTGATTGTGGAAAGCCGATGGGCAATGATAACCAGCGTTTTGCCACATGTTAGTTCGTTGATAGCTGTCAACAATGCGTGCTGGTTTTCAGGATCAACACTGGATGTGGCCTCATCCAAAATGATAATAGGAGCATCCTTTAGAATTGCTCTAGCAATAGAAATACGTTGCTTTTCACCACCAGATAGTGTTGAACCACCTTCACCAACAATTGTCTGATATCCATTTGGTAATTTTTCGATAAATTCATTGCAGCATGCTCGACGTGCCGCCTCAACAACTTCTTCATGCGTGGCAGTAGGTTTCCCAAATTTTATATTGTTTTCTATAGTATCGTGAAACAGATATACCTTCTGAAACACAATGCTCATCAGTTTCATCAATTCCTCAAACTCTATTTCTTTGATATTTTTGCCACCAATCATAATTTCGCCTTGCTGCACATCCCAAAATCTTGTAATCAAATTACATAGAGTCGTTTTTCCAGAGCCAGACGGTCCTACAATAGCCGTTACTCGATGTTCTGGGATTTTTAATGTAACATTCTGAATGATGGGACGATTTTCATAGCCAAAGGATATATTATGAAGTTCAATATTATAATTCTGTATTCTATCTATGGTGTCATCACCTGACATCTCCGGAATTTCCAATACAGACTCAACTTGACTAAGAGCAGTATCTACAATTCGTAGCAGAGCAATATTAGAGGCAAGTCCATCCATCTGTGAGTAAACAAGAAAAGCTGCGAAAAGGAACATAACACAAATAGGAAATGCCATTTCTTGTCTTACATAGAGCAATGCGGAAATCAATACTACTCCACAGCTCGCCAGTCGAAATATGTATCTGTAAAAGCTGATTGGCCAGATCGCTGTATTTTCCAGACGAATGTCTGCTTCCTGTTTTTTATGGAATGCTTCTTTTACTCTGCTCAAACCATCCCGCCCTGTTCCAAAAAGGCGCATAACCATATTGCCCTGTATAAATTCCAACGTTTTCTCTGTCATTTCTTCCTGAGCCTGAAAACGTACTGGCATTACTTTTTTTGCGTTTTCTTGTACGACACGGAGCAAAAGAATTCCGATTCCAAGGCCCGCTAATGTAATAAGCCCTATTCTCCAGTTAAAAAGAAGCAATACTAAAGTACAAACCGCAGCATAGATCAGGCTGCCCAAAATGTTTTCTACAACAGACATTGCCGAGGATTCCAAAGCATTCATATCTGTAGTCATTGCCATCTGGATTTCACCGAGGTTCTTTTCGCTGAAATAACCCATCGGCGCTCTCTTTAATTTTTCACCAGCCTCCAAACGCTTTTCATAAAAGACATCATAGCTGGAACCAGATATATGTTCAGTTATCTGATACTTACAAATAATCTTGCCTGTAAGACCCATAAGTAAAATCGCAGCAGCAACTCCAATTTTCTGTTGAGTAAGGGTATTGATAGAAAAAGAAATATAAAGTATGGCAAATAAGTCCATTGCGGAAAAGAAGGAATGTAATAGGCTGATGATAATTCCTATTGTAATTTTGTGACGATATTTGCCCGCTATTGCCAAAATTCGCTTTATAGTTTCAAGCATTGCAATCACCTCTTTTCCGCTCTGAAGTTAATATTGTCTCGTTCCACAGTCGCTTATAAAGAGAGCAACTTTCTAATAATTCGTTTTGTGTTCCTTCCGCTACAATCTTTCCTTGATCTACAACAACAATCTTGTCTGAATTTTCAATCGTTTCCAGGCGATGAGCAACCACAATAAGAGTTTTGCCTTTTACCAACTCATTTATGGCTTCTTCAATGTATACCTCATTTTCTGGATCGGCATAGGCACTTGCCTCATCCAGAATTACAACATCTGCTGGCTTTAACATTGCGCGGGCTATCGTGATGCGTTGTCTTTCTCCGCCAGAGAGTTTTCCTCCTGCATCTCCGACCAAAGTATCGTATCCATATTCCATTTTGCTGATAAACTCATCACATCTGGCTGCTTTTGCTGCGGCAAGGACTTCCTCATCGGTAGCACAAGGGTTTCCCATTCGAATGTTTTCCTTGATACTGATATTGAAAAGAAAGTTATCCTGTGACACAAAACTAATATGTTTCATCAACTGGCTTGTTGGAATATTGCGAATATCTTGGCCTCCATAAATGATGTGACCGCTAGTTACATCCCAAAAGCCCGCCATCAATTTTGTTATGGTTGACTTACCTGAACCAGATGGCCCTACTATGGCCGTTTTTCCACCCGCCACAGGGGAAAAGGTTATATCATGCAGCACTTCTTTTTTATCATATCCGAATGAAACATGCTCAAAATGAAAGCCATCATCTATTAGCAAAACTTCTTTTGATGGCCGAACCAGTTCTTGTCCATCAAGAAAATTTCCTACTTGCCGGATACTGGCATCAACAACAGCAAAATTATCAGCATAATATGTTGCTTGAATCAGCGGACCGGCAATTCCAAGGGATAAAATAAGGCATGTAATATAAATAGAAAAACTGATACTTCCTTGCATAAGAAGATATGCTCCAACGGGAATACCTCCCACAAGGGTAGCAGGAATTACTGTTAAACCAAGTGCTGAATATAGCCAGGTATTTTTCCACCAATCCAATGTCGTATCATGGTAATTCTTCACAGCATCAGAGAATTTTTGGAATGATTTCCCTGTTTGGCTGAAAGTCTTGATTACTTCAATTCCATTGACATACTCAACCAAAGAGCTGTCCATGTTGCTACTGGCTTCAATATATCTATCAGCTCTATTCTTATAGTCTTTCATTTGCCCCATTAAGAGTAAAAAGCCAATAGGAATCACAATCATACAGGCCAGTGCCATACGCCAGTCCAAAATGAAAAGTAAAATAATAATGCAAAGCGGTGTGAAAACATTTGCCGTAATCTCTGGCAACATGTGAGCTAAGGGCTGTTCCAATTTGTCAACAGTATCTACAACCATCGCTTTCAACTTACCTGATGAGGTATCAACCATAACTCCCATAGGAACACGCATCATTTTCTCAGCCAGTTTGCATCGAATATTCCCTAAGATATGATAAGCTACCCTGTGAGCTTTCAAAGAGGAAACCGTATTAAACAACATTTTAAGAGTCTCGCCTAACACAGCAATTCCCACATAGCAAAAGATGCGTTCTGCCGTTAAAGTGTTTTGGATCAAGCCCGACAAAATTCCTGCGAGCGCAAAATAGGGTGCCATTCCACACAATACCCCAATCACAGCCAATAGAATAGCTACCAACATTTTGCCTTTACATCCACTTGTAAAAGAATAAATCCAATACAAGCTACCCTTTACTTTCACAGTCCATCCCTCCTATATAAGCTAATGATTTTGGTTAGCATTAACTAACCCATAAAACAGAAAAATTTTAGGACGATAACGCCCTAAAATTCAGTGCAGTCATTTATTATGCAATTTTCAAAAGCCAAGGACTTCTTGCATACCAGGGTAAAGCATTTTACCGATGAAGTCCAAATGCTTCAATGCCTGTTCTCTTGTATATTCATGTTTAATTGTTTCACAAAGAGCGGTGACAAATGTGGTACACAATATATGAAGTTCATTATCTGTTACTGTTTTATGGGGAAGCCCTCGCTTTTCAAGTACGCCAAACAAATCAATAATTCCTTGCATTTCGATTTCCACAAGACGCTCCTGAAAAGATTCATAAGGTGTACCTTTTGAACAAACAAGTAATAATCGAAAAACATCATAATTGTCATACATGAAGTTAATAGATTCCCTGTTTTTTTCCGTTCTGAACTCGTTAAAATTTTTGAGGAAATCATCGTCACTAAGTCGAGAATATGTTTCTTCCATAGAAACATCGCACATCTTCAAAAAGTCACTCGTGACTGGTTCTACCATTGCAGTAAACATAGCCTCTTTACTTGGAAAATGGCGATATATCCCCGCAGCAGTAATTCCTGCTCGTCTTGCGATATTTTGCATAGACGCTTTCTCATATCCATGCTCCAAAAATTCCTGCTTAATACACGGGAGCAATTTATTATGTGTATCTGTCTTATCTCTTGGCATATTAAAACCTTCCCGTAAGTTAATCTAATTAGCTTACGTCATTCACTATACCACATAAGAAATAGAAATGCAAGAGAAAAGTGTTAGTTTAGACTTACCATTTTCTGCTGCTTCTTGTTTACGAGAGAAATTCATCCAATATAGTTTTCTTCACCTACGCCTTCAACATGTTCATCAGCCCCGATAGCACATGGGATCATAGACTTTAAGTTACTCGGCGTGGACCTGTATCTCCAATATGTAATTCCTCTTTGCAAACGAATTATAAAATGAAACTAAAGCGCATATCATATCATTCCCAGCACATCCTATGAACAATAGAATGTAATAGGGTGATGTGATATGCCGAATGTAAAAGATTGCCCTGGATTTGAAACCTTCGGAGCAGATGTTCAGCAGGCGCGTGAAGCTGTGAAAATGTCCCGCCGGGAGCTGGCCGAAAAGGTCGGCATCGACCCGCGCTATCTTGCAAATATTGAGCTGTGCGGCACAATACCCAGCGTGCAGGTTGTGATGCAGCTCATCCGCATTTGCAAGCTGCCCGCAGAACGCTACTTCAACCCGGAACTGCTTCGGGAGTACAGTGAGCAGCGCCAGCGGACAAGCCACAAATTACAGCTTTGCCCGGAGAAATATCTGCCCATTGTGGAAGGTGTCATTGACGGAGCCATCAAATTGAAAGATGCGGATGATGAGAAGGAGGATGTGTAAGCGTCCTCTTTTCTCGTTTGAAGAAATACCGCCCGAAAGGGCAAAAATACGGGGTACGAGAAACCGGCAAGCAATGCAAACATATACATGTTTTGCGATTTTGGCCGGATTGCACCGGCCAAAATGCTTGTTGAGGGATAACCCCCAAGCCCCCAAGATCGCCACCTTCGGTGACGGCCACGCGTCCTACGGACGCTAAAAAATCTTCAAAAGGAAAGCTGCAGAGTTGGTAATTGCTCTGCAGCTTTCCTTTTTCATATATCGAATTTATAGCCTACACCATAAACACTTTTTACATAGTCCGGCAGATCCGGGGCAATCCTGATTTTCTTTCGCAGATTGCTTACATGGTTGTTGATTGCCTTTCGGGAATAGTAGGTGTAGTCCTCATGCCATACCAGATCCAGCAGTATTTCATAGGTGAACACTCGCTTTGGATTCTGTATGAGCAAAGAAAAAATTTCAAACTCCTTGACCGTCAACGGGATTACCTGGCTTCGCACAGTAACAAGACGCTGCTCCAGGCAGAAATACAAATCGCCTTCCCAGATTTCTGTCAATGGCTGATCTGCCTGCGAAGGGATGAAATACTGCCTTTGAAGGAGTGTTGTGCATGGGACATCAGCCGGAATATTGCCAGCCTCATAGTCACAAACAAACTGAGCCAATTCTTTTTTTTGTTGGGGAGAAAGCAAGGCAAACAACTTTTCTCCAATCTGTCTACCAGAATCTTTTAAGTCCAGTACGGCTAATTTCCCATAGTATTGTCACCTCCTTAATGTTCGATAAGTAATATTAGGATTCAGAGCTAACGAGTGCTTTTATTTTCGCAATCAAATCATAATCGGTTTTGCAGCAAAAAACGCCGCCATAAAGTTTTGTCTGTTGTACAAGCAGGTAATCGTCATTGCCAGACATAAGCAGGAAAGGAACGGCGATCCCTCGTTGACGAATATCTTCAAGCAAATCCAATCCTGTACCATCTTTCATATTAAAATCAGAACATATCGCATCTACTGTAATCGCTTGAAGAATATCCAATGCGTCCTTGACGCCTGTGGCCTTAATCGTATTAAAATCACCTGATAACACGGATGACAGGAATTTGCAGATATTCCGTGTTATCGTCTACTAATAATAGTCGTTTCATATTTTCTACCACCTATTCCACAACAATCTGGATAGTACCTGAATAGTCTGTGCCAGTGATCCCAATATAGTTAGCTCCCGTTTGAAGTTGAACGGTAACGCTCCCGTTGCCGGATTCAGCAAGCACTTTTTCCTCCAATTCAGGGGAAATATAGATGAGCTGACAGTTTCCTGATTGCACATCAAAGCTATACTGGATTGTAACTTCCCGACACTCATTTTCTGAGAGGTTCGTATCGGCCACCAAAATATCCTGTCCATCGAAACCCATTACAGAAGCGTCATAAGTAGCCTGGAAAGCATCGTTATCCGAAGTACGGCTGCCCTCAAAGGACTGGTAAGGGGTGATAAGGGCGTTGCTTTTTCCGATCACCACATCGTCACTGAGTTGCTCAGCCCCGTCCTTCAAATTATCACTTAATCTATCGAAGCCAGAGCAGGCAGTACAGGCCAGTAAAGAAACCGTAATCAGGCAGCATCCAAGAATTTTCCCACTTTTACGCATAGTCGTTTCCTCACTGAACGAAAGAAAGGAACAAGGCGAGTGCGACAATTCCTACCATCAGCAACAGCCAAAACACGCTGATCGCTGTCGATACAATATTGATAACGCTGCGGCTTTCCCTGTTCCGCACACAAACTACTGAAAGAATCAGCCCCAACAGGACAAAAACGATATTTGCCCCGGCCCAAACAGTTCGGATTCCGTCTGCCAGCGAGAGATGCAGAAAGGACGGGATAAGGGTCGCCAGCGGCAGGATACTCACAATGAGCGCAGCAATACTGATTGATTGAAGTTTTTTCTTTTCCATAGATTTACCTCATTTCTTTTTTCCCAAAGCGGGTGACAGCCAGTGCGAAAAGCAGACCGAACACGATGATTGCACATGGCAGGAATGGAAACAGTGAAAAAGCGGCATCGGAGGTTTCTGCTGTAAAGTCATGGAGAGAGCAGGAAACGAGATAACCACTGTAACAATACGGGTAAACAATCCACAGCGGCGTATTCGCAACCAATATACCAGGAATTACAAGCAGCAAATTCAACCCAACGGAAAGAAGCGGCTTTTCAAACAGAACCGTGATTGCCCACATAGCTGCAATACACGGCAACATTGTCAGAAACAGCCCCAGGCACCATTTCAGCAGATACAGGATTGGCAAAGTTTCTGTTACTCCCATTGTCTGTGTCGCAATCACACCGGCGATTACGAATACCACGAGAAATACCACCATTTCCATGAACAGGTAAAATGCCAGCACACAGAACTTGGCAATCGAAAGCGCATATCGGCTGACCGGCAGCGCCAGCATTTTTAAGATGCCATTATTGCCGGTTTCCCGGCCAGCAATCATCACACAGACAACAATCATACTGAACGGCAACAGGTAATACGCATAAACCAGTGCGCTCTGAATGAACATGGCAGGCCATGCGTTTGTATATTCCGGGGTAAAATAGCGGCTCAGGCTTGCAACCCCGGAGGCAACCACCAGCAAAGGTGCGATAAAGATCAGCGGTACAATCTTTGAGCGTTTTACCTTCATAAACTCAATTTTGAGCAATTCCAAAAAACTCATTTCTTCAATCCCTCCTTACTCATAGCGTTTGCTTTTTGCCAGCCACAGTGCAATAGCAAGGAACAAAACAGTCTCTATCAGAGATACCACGCTCACAGTCATATCGGGCTGGGCACTCATGGCAACTGCCGGTTTCAGCATAAGCACAAAAGGATGAACCATCAGGACAGCAAGATTGGAACTGGCCAGCGCCATACCGCTTAAAAATCCAGCTACCCCTACACCGAGTGGTATCCACATATTTTCAAAGCGCGAAGAAATCAGCAACATAAACGATAACACCGGCATGGATGTGAGGAAAGAGTATCCGGCAAAGCGCACCAGTGTTCCCATCTCAAATGCTCCTTCCGGCAAGTCTGTCATGCCGATCTGCATAAGCGCTAAATTTTGCAGTACGATTGCAATCAAAAACATGACCGTCAGAATCAGAAATTTGCATAGGTACATAGCCGGAACGCTCATAGGGAGCATATACATCTTCTTAATGGCGCTGCCCTTAAACTCCATGTTGTAGATCATGCAGGTGGCAACCACGATGCCGAACAGGTTCAGGATCATAATTACACCGTAGAGCTGGGTCAGCAGAACATCCATCGGGGCCAGCGGCAAATTGAGAAGCGTGTCTTTCCTCACAAGGAAATTTACAAATGCGTAGGCTGCACCTAACACGCCAACAGCCAGCAACACAGGAATGACGCCGGTTCGCTTTTCTTTCCGAAGTTCGATTGACAGTACATTCATAGCTGTGCCCTCTGCTTTCTGGCCGCGTTATCTTTCTCTACCATCGAGAGGAACATATCCTCCAAATTGTCCGCCGCGAAACCGGCCCGTAAAGCACTTTGGCGAAGCTCATCCAGACTTCCTTCAAACAGAAGCCGGCCATGATTGAGAATACCAATATCATCCGCTATCAGTTCGATCTCGGACAGCATGTGGGACGAGATCAGGATGGTGCAGTCGTACAGATCCGGCAGGGACTTCACCAGGTTGCGGATTTCATGGATTCCGGACGGGTCAAGCCCGTTTGTCGGCTCATCTAAAATCAGGATCGGGGGTCTGCCCAGCAGCGCACCAGCGAGGCCGAGACGCTGTTTCATTCCCAGCGAATATTTTTTTGCCAGCCGATCACCAAACTCAGTCAAGCCAACAAGGTCCAGTGCATCCTCCACGGCACTTTTCGGCAGGCCCAAAATCCTGCGGATAACATCGAGATTTTCCCGGCCCGTCAGGTTCGCGTAAAACGAAGGTGACTCAATGAATGAGCCGACCTCCTTCAAAATCGCAATACGGTCAGTCGGGAATTGCTTTCCATCAATGGTAAAGCTGCCTTTTGTGGGGGCGGTCAACCCCAGCAGCATTTTCATAGTGGTGGATTTGCCTGCCCCATTCGGGCCGAGAAAACCATAAATACTGCCTTTGCGGATATGAAGCGAAACATGGTTGACAGAAGTGAAGTTCTTATATTTCTTCGTCAACTGTTCCGTAGTAATCATGTAATCCATAAGAACATCTCCTTTCATTGACTTCATCATAAAACATCAACCTGACTTCTACATTCTCGCGTCCTTACTTTTACCTTACTTTTTCGGAATACCCGTCACAGGCTGGCATCCTGTGCTATAATAATTTCAGGAGGTGACGCTATGGACAACTCTTTTCTGCATCGAAAAAAGCTCCTGCTTGTAGATGACGAGCCGGAGCTGCTGAAAATGGTATCAGATATTTTGAAAGATGCCGGTTTTGAAACTGTTCTTACTGCCGGATCAGTGAAAGAAGCTGTCATGGTGGCAAAACAGGAAAAACCTGATTTGATGATATTGGATGTAATGCTGCCAGATGGAGATGGTTTTTCCCTGATGGAGCAGCTCCGTACATTTACAGATGTACCAATCATCTTTTTAACAGCAAAAGACGAAGCCGCAGACAAACTGGCCGGTCTTGGTCTTGGTGCAGATGATTACATTTCAAAGCCATTTATGCCACAGGAGCTATTGCTGCGTGTCTATGCGGTCTTGCGCCGCACTTACAAAGAGGACAGCCCTCTGGTTGTCCTGGATGGATGCACGATTGATTTTAGTCGGGCAGAGGTCAACAAAGGCGGCAAGATTATCCCCCTGACCGCAAAAGAACATACTCTATTGGAAACGCTGGCTCGCAACGAGGGAAAGATTGTTACGGTTGATGCCCTTTGTGAAGCATTATGGGGTGACAATCCATTCGGCTATGAAAACAGCTTGAACGCCCATGTGCGGCGTGTTCGGGAAAAAATTGAAGCCGATCCCTCAAAGCCTGTTTCTTTGATTACGATTAAGGGGCTGGGCTATAAATTGATTACAAGGAAGTGACGCCATGAAATCTTTTGGAACTTATATTTCAAAGCATTTGGCGTCTTTCGCTGTATTTCTCCTGATACTGGTGATTGTCAACATCATTCTGTTTGGCATGACCTTTTATCACACGGTTTCAGAGGATTACGGAGAATCGTCCCCACGCGCTATGCTTGAGATGACCTCTACTGCGGCAACCACCGAAGGCTTGCCCGATAACGCGGTACAGAAATTGCGCCAGTACAATATTTGGGCCATGTATCTGACACCAACAGGCAAATGCTTTTGGACGCTCGATGTACCGGAAGAAGTGCCGCAAAACTATAACATTCAGGATGTAGCCCTATTTTCAAAAGGCTATCTGGAAGATTACCCTGTTTTTATCTGGAATACGGATGAAGGATTGTTAGTTTTGGGGTATCCAAAGGATAGCTACATGAAGCTCACCAGCAACTACTATTCCATTGAGGCAATTCAAAAAATTCCTCTCTATGTGATAGGAATGTTAGGTATGGACGCACTGTGCCTGTTTTTGGCCTATTACTTTTCAAAACGCAGGATCATCCAAAATACAGAGCCGATTGTAGAAGCCATTGAAACATTGGCAAATGGCAAACCCGCTTCGCTCCATATTGATGGAGAGCTATCCGAAATTGCAGGTAGTGTAAATAAAGCCTCTCAGATAATAAGCAGGCAAAACGAAGCCCGCGCCAACTGGATCAGCGGCGTCTCCCATGACATCCGCACACCGCTTTCTATGATTATGGGATATGCTGGCCGGATAGCCGCAAATGAAGCAACCACTGATACTGTTAGAGAGCAGGCCGAAATCGTGCGAAAACAAAGTGTCAAAATCAAAGAACTTGTGCAGGATTTGAATTTAGTGTCCCAACTGGAATACGAAATGCAGCCACTTCATAAGGAGCAGATACGCCTGTCCAAACTCATTCGTTCCTATGCAGCCGAATTGCTCAACTCCGGGATTTCTGATGCCTATACGATTGAAATTGATATTGCACCAGAAGCCGAAAATGCCATGTTGGAATGTGATGCCCGCTTAATTTCACGGGCAATCAACAACCTTGTACAGAACAGTATCAAGCATAATCCGCAAGGGTGCACAATCTGCCTTTCTCTTGTAGTATCAAAGAATCAGCTTATCCTGGCAATTACAGATAACGGGACAGGACTATCTGCGAAAAAGTTGCAGGAGCTGGAAGGAAAGCCACATTATATGGAAAGTACAGATGAGCGGCTTGATTTAAGGCATGGACTGGGGTTACTGATTGTCCAACAAGTCGCCGCAGTTCATAATGGCAGTTTCAAACTTACCAATGTTTCCCCGCAAGGATGTAAGGCTGCTTTATTATTTCCGTGTTAGAAAATTTTAAAGTTTCGCCACTGGCTTATATTTTATTCCTGCAAGAAAACCCCAAGATCGCCACCTTTGATGACGACCGCGCATCCTATGGACGCTAAAAAAATATCAAAAGGAAAGCCGCAGAGTAGGTAATTGCTCCGTAGCTTTCCTTTTTCATATATCGAATTTATAGCCTACACCATAGACGCTTTTTACATAGTCCGGTAGATCCGGGGTAATCTTGATCTTCTTTCGCAGATTGCTTACATGATTGTTGATTGCCTTTCGGGAATAGTAGGTGTAGTCCTCATGCCATACCAGATCCAGCAGCATTTCATAGGTGAATACCCGCTTTGGATTCTGTATAAGTAAGGCGAAAATTTCAAACTCCTTAACCGTCAGAGGAATTATTCGGCCTCGGACAGTAACAAGGCGCTGCTCCAAGCAAAAATACAAATCGCCCTCTTGGATCTCCGTCATTGGCTGATCCGATTGCCTGGGAATGGAATACTGACCATAAAAGGCAGGATAGCATGGAGAGATGACACTATCAGATTCAGAATTTTTGCTTTCTGAAATAAAACGCTCCAGTTCTTTTTGCTGTGTTCTTGTGAGAAGGGCAAAAAGTTTCCTGCCTATTTTTTCGCCGGACTCTGATAAATCGAATACTGCAAAATTTCCCACACTATCCCCCCCTCAATGTCGATCAAAAAGAATCTGTGCTATTCTACTTTACAGTCGATTTATTATTCTTCCTTTTCCCTGAATCCCCAAGCCTCAAAATCTGTATCGTCCTCCTCCGGCTCCACTTCCTCGGTATAATCGGAACCAGTGGTCTCTGCCGGGGAATTGAGCATATAGGGAGTAACCTGCACCGGCGCTTCGCTCGGAATCGCCAGCGCTCTACGGGCCGCCTTGCCGCAAAACACCATGGCGACGGCAAAGGCGAAATACTGCACACAGCTTGTAAGGTAGAGATTCACAATGGCCAGTTCATTTCCCTGCACAGGGACGCCCTGCTCAAGCTGCCGGGAGATATTTTGATGGCAGGCCACCAGAGAGACAAAGGCTGTAATCAGCAGCACCGCCGCAAGAGCATAAAAAACTGCGGAAAGGATCGTTCCCTTTTTCGAGGGTTTCGTGATTGGATTGCTGTCCATCTCCATCATTTTGCCCTCCTTTCACTGCGGGGAGCGTTGTTTCTGCGGGATTGGGGCTGGGCGGCTCCGTCCTGAACGCGCTCCAGCACCTGCAGCTCACCTTTTTTCAGTCGGAACACCACATCGGCCTGCTTCGCCAGCTCATTGGAGTGGGTAACGACCACCACACACTTGTTCATCTTGTGAGCGCTCTCTTTGAGAATTTCCGTGATGTCCTGGGCGGTGTCCTCGTCCAGATTGCCGGTAGGCTCGTCCGCCAGGATCACCGGGGCCTCGCTTGCCAGGGCACGGGCAATGGCTACACGCTGCTGCTGGCCGCCGGAGAGTTTCAGCACATTCCGCTTGGCTTCCTCTTTCGTCAGGCCAAGCCGCTCCAAAATGGGCAGCGGCGGCAGCTTGGAAGTCAGGGACACATTCTCCGTAGGGGTCAGGTAGTCGATCAGGTTGTACGCCTGGAAGATAAACGCCACATGGTTTTTCCGATGGTCGGAAAGCCCTGTCTTGGCAATGTCCTGCCCATCGAAGGTTATCTGACCGCTGCCGGGGCTGTCCAGACCGCCAATCAGGGAGAGCAGGGTGGTTTTGCCGCAGCCAGAAGGCCCCAGGATGGCGTAGAGTTTGCCTTGTTCCATTTCGGCGTTGACGCCTTTTAAGACTTTCTTTTTATTATCGTAGGAATATCCCACTTGCTTGATTTCCATGATACTCATAGTGATTACCTCATTTCGTTATTTTAGGGGGTGGATGGTCTTATTCCATCTGCGACAAAATCTGCTTGGGCTTTAACCGCAGGGTCGAAATGCTGGACACCAGCACTGCCGCCACCAGCAGGACGCCGCCCACGATGGCTACCAGCATGAAATGCTCCGGCGTGACGATGACATTCTCCGCTGCCTTGCCGAACAGCGTCCCCAGGGTGCCGGCAACCTGCTTGCTGGAGAGGTAGGCCAGCGGGAAGGCCACCACTGCAATCAGCAGGGTTTCCAGCACATATTGGAGAATCACCGCAGGCTTGGCGATACCCACCGCCAGTAAAATGCCAGTTTCCCGTTTCCGGCTGCGGATGGACATGGAGAGAATGAGAATAATCAGCACCATGCTCACAGCCGTGATGACAATAATCAAAGTGGTAATCAAAGTACCTGTGTCAGAGAGGGCGCTGGAGATATTCTGATACACCTCGTCATTGGCGGTGATCTTGTAGTTGTTCCAGTTGATAGAGGAAATGCTCTGCACTTCCCGAATCACATTCTCTAATTGGGCAGCGTCCGTGACATAGTAGTAGGCTTCGGAAATGCCCTCGCCATCTTCGCCCCAGCCCTTAATCAAGCCTTCGGCTGCGTCCATGCTGCAAAAAACATAGCTGGAATAGGCGTAATAGGACGCATCATCATACATATTTACTTGGTCGTTCTTATCAGCCACCACATCGAAGATACCTACGATCTCCATATCCACTTCCGGAGTGTTATTTTGCGGGTAGTAAACGCCTGTCAAGGTATCCCCAACCTTCAGCCCGTTCCACTCAGCCAGTTCCCGGCTGATGATAATGCTATTGGTCATATCATCGGTGATATGGGTGCCTTCCACCAGTTCAAACCGGCCCGACAAAAACAGCTCATGGTATTGGGAGTTGTAGGAGCCGTAGTTGTAGAAGCTGTAATTCTCATGGGCCAGTTCCTCGCCCTTATCATTGAAGATACGGGGCAGGGTAATCAGGGTGGCGTCATACCCCGCAATGCCATCCACTGCGGCAATCTGCTGGATCATGTCCTCGGACATAAATTCCTGTGTGCTGTAATTGCCGTTCCAGCCGCCCGTAGAGATGTCGCGCTCCACCGTGAAGCTGGCCCCGGTGGTTCCCCGGACTTCCTCGGCCTGTTCTTCCTGAGCGTCAGCTATGGCAAGGCCGGAAAGCACCAGAGTGGTAATGGCCAGGAGTAAACAGAACACCAACAGCGTCTTTTTCCATTTCCGTGCGCTGTATAAAATTGCTCGTATTCCTAAATTCATATCGCCTGTGCCTCCTTTACTCCATCTGCGCCAAGATCTGCTTGGGTTTCAACCGCATGGTAGAGATACTGGACACCAGCACCGCCGCCACCAGCAGGATACCTCCCACGATAGCCACCAGCATGAAATGCTCCGGTGTGACGATGACATTCTCCGCCGCCTTGCCGAACAGCGTACCCAGGGTGCCGGCCACTTGCTTACTGGAGAGGTAGGCCAGCGGGAAGGCCACCACCGCAATCAGCAGGGTTTCCAACACATATTGGAGAATCACCGCAGGCTTGGCAATTCCAACGGCCAGCAAAATGCCTGTTTCTCTCTTTCGGCTGCGGATAGACATGGAGAGAATGAGGATGATCAGCACCATGCTCACAACGGTAATGACAATGATGAGGGTGGTAATCAGGGTGCCGGTGTCAGAGAGGGCGCTGGAAATATTCTGATATACCTCGTCATTGGCAGTGATATTGAAATTGTTCCAGTTGATAGAGGAAATCTTTTGTACTTCCGCAATTACGCTATCTAACTGAGCAGCGTCGGAAACATAGAAGTTTGCTTCTTCAATCTCATCGGTTCCCCATCCTTCAACCAACTGGACCATTGCCCCCATGCTGCAAAAGGTATAATCGGAATAATCAAAGTAAGATGAGGCGTCATACATATTAACCTGGTCGTCCTTGTCCGCCACCACATCAAAAATACCAACGAGTTGCATATCTACTTCCGGGGTGTTGTTTTCCGGGTAGCATACACCTGTTATTGTGTCGCCAATTTCCAGCCCGTTTTCTTCTGCGAGTTCCCGGCTGATGATAATCCCATTGTCTATATCGTCTGTAATATGCGACCCTTCTACAATCTCCAGTTTCCCTGACAGGAACAACTCGCTATATTCAGAATTGATAGTGCCATAGGTGAAAAAGCTGTACACCTTTGCGGGCAACGCTTTCCCAGTTTCATCATAGAAAAATGGCATCAAAATAAATGAAGCGTCATATCCTTCGATTCCGTCCACAGACGCAATTTCCTGAATCATATCTTCGGAGATAAACTCCTGCGTACTATAAGTGCCATCGCTGCCATTTGACCAACCACCAGTAGATAAGTTTCTCTCCACCGTAAAGCTGGCCCCGGTGGTTCCCCGGACTTCCTCAGCCTGTTCTTCCTGTGCATCGGCTATGGCGAGGCCGGAAAGCACCAGGGTGGTAATGGCAAGAAGCAGGCAGAACACCAGCAAGGTCTTTTTCCATTTCCGTGCGCTGTATAAAATCGCTCGTATTCCTAAATTCATATCGCCTGCACCTCCTTAACTCATCTGCGACAAGATACTCTTGGGCTTCATCTTCATGATCGGGTAGGCCGCCAGTGCGGTAGAGGCCACACACAGCACCATGCCGAAAGCCCAAACCAGTGCGTAATCCTCGGCGGAAACAGCCACCTCGATCTCGGCAAGGCCCAAATCCTCGGTGGGTTCTTCTTCCGCAGCTTCGCTTTCCCCGGTCAAGTCCACCGTTTCATAGGTTTCGCTTGTCACCTGAGAGAGCAGGCTGCTCCCGATCTGATGGGAAATGGCTGTGCTGGTGCCGAAGGAGATCACCAGGGCGATGGCAGCTACGAGGATCACTTCCAGCAGGTATTGCAGCAGCACCGAGCCTTTGGAAATACCCATGGCCAGATAGACACCGGTTTCATGGATTCGTCCACGTAGCCGCAGCGTCAGGAACAGGGCAAGCACCAGGAAACAGATCACCGATACCACAGCGATGGCGATAAAGACGATGTTCTGCAAGCCCTCCAAGGATTCCTTGGCGTTCTGATAGTCGTTGTCGTAGCGAGTCAGGGTACAGCTCTCCCAATCCACGCCATCCAATTCCTGCACATCGGTCATAATGCGCTCCAGCTCGTCCGGGTCGTTCACATAGAAATCCCCGTACTGGACATTGGTGGTTTCCTCCGTGCCATAGAGCAGGAAAGAGGCGGTGGAGAGGTCGGTGAAAACGATGTTGTCGTAAAGGTCATAGGACGGGGCCATGCCAATGGAATCCTGTTCCTCGGTATTTGTGAATATTCCGACCACCGTCACGGGGATGGTCTTATCTTTGTTCTCCACATTCCCCAGCAGCATGGTGTCACCCACAGACAGGCCGTTGCGCTGGGCGAATTTCTCATGGATCAGCACCTGGCTGCCGGTTTCGGTGGTGATGGGGTTGCCCTCCACCATCTCAAAGCCGCCATCGGTGAAATAGCTGTCCTCCTGGGAATTGGAGTTGGCCACCACCCGTCCGGCGTTCTCGTAGCCCTCCGGCACCTGGGCAGCGCCCTCGGTGTTGATCTCCAGAAGGTTCCCGTCTGCGTCAAAATAAGCAGCGTAGGTGTAGGAGCGCAGGGTGTACCTGCCGCTCAAGCCATCTACATCAAGGATCTGGCTCACCGTATCCTCCGGGATACCGTTTTCCAGCGTCTTGGCGTTGATGGTGAAATAGCCCAGCAGGGCTTTTTTGATATTGGCGTTGGCCGTTTCCGTGGCCGATTGGATGGAAAGGCAGGTCAGCATCAGCGTGGCCATGACCAGCAGAAACGCCAGCAGCGTGAGGGTCTTGCCCTTTTTTCGGATGGAATACAGGCAGGCCCGCTTGCACAGGTTCATGTCTGAGCCACCTCATTTCCTTTGCGTAAAACCAGTGGGTTCACTTATGTACCTCCTAACGTAGTTTTTTTCGGGGCGCTTCCCGCTCCGGTGGTGTCCCCGTCTGCCGGGAACACCCTTATGGTACACTACGAAGGTGGAGTTGAGGTGGAGTTGAGATATTTTTTAGGTGGAGTTGGCGATAAAGTGTAAAAAAAATCGGCGGCCTTGATGTTCCAAAGCCGCCGCTATCTAATCAGGCATGGGAATAGGGCTGCTGAACGACAGCTTTTTTCTTTTGCCGTCGTTCGGCAGATAGAAGATATTCAATATTCAATTACCAGTGTTTCCTCCCGTCCATCCGGGAACGTGTAAACAAACTTTGCTGTTGTATCTTTGCAGGCCCAGAAAAACGGTTCGTTGCACTCCATATCCAACTCCACATTCCCACGGAAAGTATCGGTCAGGCGTATGGTCTGAAAACAGGGGGATTTCTCAATGTCTGCGTTGGAAAGCTGCTGCCGCAAAATCTCATATAACCCTTTTTTCGTAATAGGATTTTCTAAAATGTAGCGATAGCGGAACCGTTCATTGGTAAAGCGATTGACATTGATAACCCGCAATAAATAATCTGTAAATCCCGGCGGCATGATGTCCTCGATATTTACCGCAACTTCGCGCTCCGGGCTGCTATGGATTTGAGAGATCAGGGAAGAAAGCACCTGCGGAGATATGATGATGAAATCTATTTCCCCATTGATTTTTAGCTTGTATTCTTTCATGTACCTACTCCATTTATTTTTCATGCGGCCAGTGACGGTTGCGCTGGCCGCATGAAACAATCGTTAATCAGTTGCCCGAAGTCTTTCTACAATACTTTGTTTCTCCAAATTCTTGAAGCAGATATAAGGGATCAGAATTGCAAACACAATCAAAATCGGCGTACAGATCACCAGCGGCAAAAGCGTAAAGTGGAATGTCGCTGTCCAGTCAGTCGATACCATCATACGGACGCCAATGCCAACGGCCAGAGCGCCCAAAACATAGGACGCCAACAAGGTGCTACCGGCATAATACAGGCCCTCGTCGATCAGCATACTCCGAAGCTGCCGCTTTGTCATGCCGATACTTTGTATCATGGCAAATTCTTTCTGCCGGGAAACAATCGCCGTCAGCATGGAATTGATAAAGTTCAAAATACCCACAAAGGCAATAATCAAACTGATTGCAAAGCCCATAACGGTGTTGGCCCGTGTCTGTTCCTGATAATGTTCCATCAGGGTGGATTTTGCGGTATAGTTCAGGGATTTATCCACGTTGTCACGGTAGTCAATCAGCATTTCTTCCGCCTGCGGCTGGTATTCCTCGGCTACATCAAAGAACAGCTTTCGCAGAGTGTTGTCCGGGTACATAGACTGGAACGTGTCTGCCGGAAGATAGAACGAAAGGAAATCTTGCGTACTGCTGTTGACGCCCTCGGTGATTGTAGGTATGTCTGCCACAATCGCCATCACTTCATATTGCTGTCCATTCAGATCTACCATATCCCCAACGGAATAGGTGGGCTGCGTTTCTTTCTCGCTGTCCTCCGCGCCGGTGGCGGCCTCCATCACCACATAGCCCCCGGACAGGAATTTATCTTTATCAAAGGTGCCATCCAATATCCGGCCATCCTGTGCAAAGGTGTCCAGTATCAGGCCGTCAACGCCATACAGAATGGAAACACATTCTCCGCTGTCGATCATATCGTGGTAGGCTTCAGCCAGCCCTGCGTCCGTTGTTTCAATGTAAGCAAGCCGGTCATCAGCATTATAATAGGTCTGGATATTTTCAAGGGCAGAGGCTCCGATCTGGTGGGTAAATACCTGCGAATACAATCGCCCTGTGGCTTCCAGCCCGGAAAGCCCCTCAATGTTCTGTACCAGCTCCGGGGAAATGGTTGTACCGTAGGGGTTATAGGTTCCAAAGGTGGAAGAAATCGAGCTGTCCTCTACCTCAAAATCACTGATAACCGTCTGGCTCATGTATTTATCAATATCAAAGCTGGCATTTTTCGCATAGACGCAGGAAAGAAGCACAAGCCCCAGCGTCAGGGAACAGATTACCGTAACGGTGCGCTTCTTGTTCCGGCCCAAATTGGCAAGCGCCATCTTCGGGATGCTTGCGCCGCCGGTGCTTTTCTTGATTTTCCGTTTGCTGGTAGTACCTGTATCGGTGTAGCGCAGGGCCTCCATCGGAGAAACCTTGCCAGCAATTTTCGCGGGCTTCATGCAGGAGATCAGGACGGTCAGATAAGCAAACACCGCAGAGCCAATGAAGATATAGGGATTGACCGCTGCTTTTGCTTCTCCTGTTGTCCCGGTAATCATTACCGGCACTAACACCGCCCCCAGCAGATACCCGATCACAAGGCCGACGGGAATACCGATCAGTGACAGACGGTTGGCCTGCCCGTAAATCATCTTCTTTAGCTGCTTTTTGGTGGTTCCCAAAGTTTTCAGCCTGCCATAAAAGCGGATGTCGCTGGCAACGGAAATCTGGAAAATGTTATAGATAATCAGATACCCGCTGGCAAATACCAGTACCATGCAAATTGCCATCGGCAGCACTTCACGGATAATATTCTGGTTCATTGTGGCGTCATAGGCCGCATTGGGAGAAAGGGACACATCGGACAGGCCGGTGTCCGCTAAAATCTGCTCCGCCGCTCCTTCCAGATCGCTGTCACTATACAGGTCAAGGTGCAGCATCACGGTTCCAAAAACCTGCCCGTTTGCAAGCTGCGCTTCTTGGTCGATGCCTGCACTCTGGCTTTGAACAAAGGCTTCGGAAACCCATGCCATACTCGCCATAGCTGCGGAATTACCATCCCAATAGCCAGAGAGGACAAAGGTGCTGGTGATGTATTCGTCAGAAGTTAAGTCCTTGCGCCATTCAAGGGTGATTTCCTGTCCCAGCTCATAGGGCAGCCCCATCTTATCAAGGGTAATGGTGTCCAAAGCAATCTCATTTTCCTGCACTGGCATGGCTCCCGTTGTAGGATAGGAAAAGCTGGAACGGGCATAGTTTTCATCGGCATAACGGATTTCTACCTGCCGCCCGGTCAATTCCTCGTTCTCGGCCACGCCGATGATCGTGCTTTTCCCATAGTCCCGGACGGCTTCATGGGAAACGATTTTCTCCATATCGGCGTCCGTCATGGTACTAGAACTCAAATGGCTGTTATATCCGGCCTGCTGGAAATTCATGTTCCGCATATTTTCCACCATGCTTTGCGACAGGACAAACAGGGATGTAAACATGACCGTTGTTAAGACGATTGCAAAGACGGCAATCAAATTGCGTGTTTTGTTCGCCTTGAAACTGCGGTTTGTTAATGTGCGAATGATTGATTTCTGTCCTTTCATGGTATCACCGCCTTACTCCGCAATCCGGCCATCCTCAATGTGGATGGTACGGTCTGCCTGTGCTGCAATTTCCGGGTTGTGGGTAATCATAACAATGGTCTGATGGAATTTCTGGCTGGTGACTTTCAGAAGTTCAATCACTTCATCACTGGTCTTGCTGTCCAGATTGCCGGTCGGCTCGTCGGCAAGGATAATGGCCGGTTTGCTGGCTAACGCCCTCGCAATGGCTACCCTTTGCTGCTGGCCGCCGGAAAGGGTGTTGGGCATATTGTAGAGCTTCTTTTCCAGTCCCAAAAGCGCCACGATCTCCTTGATGAATTTCTTATCCGGCTTTTTCCCGTCAAGCTGAATGGGCATGACAATGTTTTCATACACATTCAGGATGGGAACCAGATTGTAGTTCTGGAAGATAAAGCCGATCCGCTGGCGGCGGAATACGGTCAAGTCCTCGTCTTTCAGCTTGCCCAGCTCATAGTTATCTACCTTGACCGCGCCGGAAGTAGGACGGTCTAAGCCGCCCAGCATATTCAGCAGGGTGGATTTGCCGCTGCCGGATGTGCCGATGATGGCAACAAATTCGCCCGGCTCGATAGAAATGCTCACGCCGTCCAGCGCCTTGACAATGTTCGGCTCGGTGCCGTATTGTTTCGTCAGTTGTTTGGTGCTTAAAATACTCATATACCATGACCTCACTTTGCTTTTTCTGGATTTGCTTTCATTATATCCGGGCAAAAGAAAGGCACAATGGGAAATGCGTAATCTAATATCCACGATGAAAAAACTAAAGCCCCTCTGAAAAAAGGGCAGAAAACAACGCCGCTTTACGAAGAAACGGCGTCGTTCAATTCGTTATTCAATTAAGGACACGGGATCAGAATTTTCAGCCGGTAAACTCTTTCTTCCTGTTGGAAGCTGCACTGGCCGCCGTATTTCTCTACGGCCTTTTTGATGTTGGGAATACCAAAGCCATGCACAAAGCGGTCTTTCTTCGTGGTTCCCTCTGTCAGATGGTTTCCCGGTTGTGTATTGTTTTCTATGGTGATAAGCAGCATATCCCGAACACGCTCGGCCTTGATAGTAATCAGGCGCTTGTACTCCGGCAGATTTTCGCTGGCCTCTATTGCGTTGTCAATAGCATTGCCGAAAATGGTGCTGATGTCCAACGGCTCCATGAAGTCGATCCCGTGAAAATCAACCATAGCGGAAAAATCAATCTGTTTTTCGCGGGCCTTTGCCGCCTTATCTTTCAGAATGATGTCCAGAAATTCATTTCCCGTATGCACATAGTCCTCATAGTCTGCAATTTGGGAGCGCAGCGTTTCCGCCATCTGGCGTGTTTCTTCTGTGTTCTGCCTGTTTTCCATGACAAGCAAGTGGTTTTTCAGGTCGTGGTAGATGGAGCGAACCCGTTCTTCATCTTTCATTTTTTCCTGATAGTATGCAAACTGCTGTTGAAGCTGGGCAATCTGCATTTTGTCCCGCTGCTCCTGTTCCCGTAGATACAGATAATTCTTAATATATACAAGCAGAATAACAAACAGTACTGCTACAGCAATCACAGCAAGTTCTATATTCAAATTAAACCAATCAGCTCTGCCATCGTGAAATGCTATGGTTATAGTTTGTGCAAGCACTTCTATGATAAAAAAAGAAATTGAAATTGCAAGCAGGCTTTTCTTATCAATTCCTCCAGAATGCTTTTTCATAAAGTAATGGAAGAAAAGCATAAAGGCAATTTGCAGCAGAAAATATAAAATATACACCTGCGGTCTTAAAAATTGCCTTCCTTCTACCAACACCGTCATTTCATTCAAAATACGAGAGGACATAGTTTCTGCCAGTGCATTTGCCGCTATAAGGTACACTTGTTGTGTCATTATACCCGCAATGATATTGACAGCCGCTTCTTTCGTGACAACCTTATATGCAAGGAAAGTCAATATTAGTACTACCGGCAGTCTAAAGGTAACATCTTCAATAAACCATGTCCAGATATAGGTAGTTGCAAAAAATACCACAGGCGGAATGAAGCTGGCAACTTTATTTTTTATGTTAGGGCAATAGGCTTTCGCAAGAATGTATATACCTGTTGTTTCCAGCAAAGTGCCAATTATATCTAAAATTTGATATACCCACATCATAGCATATCTCCCCAATAGTCAGCCAGACGTTCCATAAACTCTTTGCGCTTCGGCTGGCTGATGGGAATGATCTCGCCTGAAATCAATTCAATGTCCAGCTTTTTAATGCCTTTCACATAGAACAGATTGACTATATAGCTGGTATGGCAGCGCACAAAGTTTTTGTCGCAAAGCTCCCGTTCCATTTCTTTCATGCTCTTGTAGCAGATGATATTTTCCTGTTCGGTATGGAACATCAAATTGCGGTTGTAGGTTTCAATGTAGCGGATGGATTTCAGGGGGACTTTGTATTTTCCCGTATCGTTGGCAATCACCAGAGAGGGATTTTCTTCTTTCTGGCTGCGCTCCACGAATTTATCCAGCTCCGATTTCAGCCGAGCATACTTTAAGGGCTTGATGATATAGTTGGTCGCCTGATACTTATATCCTTCAAGCCCGTACTGCGTGAGAGTAGTCAGGAAAATAATTCCCACACGTTCATCCATCTGCCGGATGCGCTCGGCAGCATGAAGCCCGTTTACCAGCTTCATGCGAATATCAAGGAAAATCAGGTCAATGGTCGTGTCGTATTTCTCGATCAGCTCCATGCCGTCATAGTAGGGGGTAATCTTTATAGCCCGGCCCGTTTCCTTGCTGTATTGGTTCAATAGGTCAGTCAAATACTGAACAAAGTCTTTTTCATCGTCACAAATTGCTATATGTAACATCGGTTTACCTGCTTTCCTTATATCGTCTATCGGCGGGTTTAGCTGCCTCTTTTGGGATCAGCCAAACCCCTGCCATTTTCACAGCGCCGGGAATACGCCCATCGACGCAGTAATAGTTGACTTGACGGGACGAAACGCCCCATTTCTCACTTGCCTCTTTGAGTGTCATGTAGTCCATATTCGCACCTCCGACAACATTTCTTATTATATTTCATCAGCTCGAAGAACGCAAGGCAGGAAATGTGAAGAATAAAGTATAGGCATAGGTTACATTCAAAAGGCGATAGGAACAGTATAAACAGGAAAGATTGGGCTGAACGACAGCAAAAAATAAGCTTGTTATCCACCCCAAACGCATAGATAATCTATAATAAAGCGCCGGATGCACCAGCCCATGAGATACGCATCTGACGCTTTTGAATAATAATATGGTGCCATCACCACAAAAACGCCGTAAACTTCACGCCATTTTCCGTATTGACCATGTTGTAGATGATTTCGTGGTGGTCCAGGATGGTTTTAGTGATATACAGCCCCAGGCCGCTGCCGCCGCTGTTCCGGTTTCTTGACTTGTCCACCCTATAGAATGGCGTGAAAATCTGCTTCAAATCTTCCTCGGCAATGTGAATGCCGGTATTCTCTACAAAGAAAGTTCCGTTCTGCAGCGACACCGTAACAGTGGCTCCCACCGGCGAATAGGCCACGGCGTTTCCGATCACATTGGTGAACACCTTCTCCATGAGCCGCCGGTCCCCCTGGTAGTGGTATTCCGGCTGGATGTCCATGCGAAGTTCCATCTGCTTGTCCTCCATCCGGCCACGGAACTGCTGACAGACCTTTCGCAGCATTTGGCTGATGTCCAAATCGGTGCGCTCCAGGTGGAAGTCGCTGCCGCCCATCCGGGCCGCCGACAAAATCTCCTTGACCAGCGCCTCCATGTCATTGGTGGTTTTCATACACCGGCGCAGGTAAGTATCCCGGTCTTTGTATTCGCCCACCTGATAGATCATACCCTCCAGTTGCCCCTTAATGATGGCGATGGGGGTTTTCAGCTCATGGGAGACAGCGGTGAAAAATTCCACCCGCTGCTTTTCCTGCTCGCGCTCCCGCTCAATATCTTTCTTCAACTGCCAGTTTGCCGCCTTCAAGCTGTCCATCGTATCGCTCAAACGCTGGGCCATTTCATTCAGGCTGGCGGCCAGCACACCGATCTCGTCTTGCCGGTTGACTTCACACTTCCAGGTCATGTCCAGGGTGGTCATCCGTTTCGCCACATTGCTGATACTAACCAGAGGCTTGGAATAGTACCGGGAACAAACCACCGCCCCCATGACGGAGATCAGCAGAATCACAACGGCGATAAAGGGGATGAGCTTCAGCAGAATGTCATAGGACTGCGCCACCGCGACCAGGGCGGCATTGGCAAATACATGGTAGGTCTGCCCGCCTTGCTGGAATGTAGCGGAACAGCTCATAGAGGGAGCAGAAGTGTTCATGTTCTCCATATCGGCAAAATTCACGGAGAACAGGTTATTCCCATAATCATCGTTGACTTCCACCGAGGCGTTGTTCGTCATGGAAAATTCCATCAGACTGTCCGAACTGGCCTCCCAGCCATTCCGCTCCAGAACCTCCACCAAGTCATAAAAATCGGAAGTGACCTGTCCTTCCAGCTCCGTATGGTAATTTCTCGGCAGGAAAATCATCACCATGCCGTAAATGATAATGCAGCAGACCACCAGCAGCGCAAGCATACTGAGAAAGGTTTTGGCCTGGATGCTTTGACTAATCTTCCTTCTCAATTTTATATCCCGCCCCTCTCATGGTTTCTATGTAGTCCACACCCAGCTTTTTACGGATGTTCTTGATGTGGGTGTTTATGATTTTTTCGTCGCCAACATAATCGTAGCCCCAAACCGTGTCCAGCAGTCTTTCCCTGGACACCACCCGGCCCTGGTTTTCCAGAAGGAGCTTCAAAATCTCAAATTCCCTGGTGGTCAGGGAAACGCTTTCTGTTCCCACAAGGACGGAAAGGCTGTCCGTATCCACGGTGATTTTCTTATAGCGGATCACATTGTTTGGGGCAGCGCCGCCCTGTTCGGCCCGACGCAGCACCGCTTCGATGTGCTTCATCACAATCGGCATGGAAAAGGGCTTAGTGATGTAATCATCTGCCAGGGCGTCAAATCCCTTCATCTGGCTGTCGTCATCGTCTAAAGCGGTGAGCATGATAATGGGAACCCGGCTCTCCTTCCGCAAGATCTCACACACGGCAAATCCGTCAATTTTGGGGAGCATTAAGTCCAGAAGCACCAGGTCGGGCTTGTTCGCCCGGAACTGTTCAATTCCTTCCAGGCCATCAGCGGCCAGGACCACCGTGTAGCCCGCGTCTTCCAGGAACGCCTTGATAATATTCTGAATGGATTCTTCATCCTCTATAATCAAAATCATTTTTGACATTGCTTGCACCTCCAAAGACAGTGTAACATACAAAGGTGGAGTTTCGGTGGAGTTGGAAAAAGAATTTGCTTTTTTATTATACCATGCCTTTATGAATGTTCTTTTTCCTGTGCCCTTTCTGCAGACGATCCCAGCAGATAGTCAATATTGGCTTTCACATTCTGCAGCTCCCGCATTTTTTCCCGTACCTGCTTATATTCCGCATAGGCTTTCCGCTTGGCTTCCAACACTTCGGCATATTCTTCCCGCAGAGCCTTTATGGTAGGCAGTTTCTCCACACCCAGGCTGTCAAAATATTTCTTTGCTGCCTGATGGATCAGGATGTCAGTCTCATGCTCGGCCCGGAACTTTTTGCTGTAACCGGCTTTTCGGTATTCAATATAGACAGCTCTCGTCTTAGAGTAGTTGACGATCTGTTTCTGCAATTCTCCATTTTGAGATAAACGGCTTTCCATGTCCTTGATCTGCGTGGAAAGCTCATTAAACCGGGAAGTCGTGGTCTGGACCTTTGCTTGAAGGTCCTCATAGCTCATATCCCCATGCTCTTTCAGGTAAGCCACAGCTTTCGCAAGCTGCTTCACATTGAACACTTTGGCCCAGCGCTCGTAACCGGCGCCTTTACCGGAACGCATTGCGGCATCAATATCAATCAGCATCCTCACCGAAGAATGGGACCGTTTGGGCTGAACAGAGGAAATATAGGTTTCGGCGATCCTTTCCCGTATGGCCTGTTCCGTGTAGCCGCCTTTCAGAGTATTGCAGCGAGTAGGCTTCTTTTGCCCGGAGACACGAAAATTGACAGATTTCCCGCGCCGGGTGACTTCCACGCCGGACGCTTCCAAAATTTTCAGGAAATCCTCAAAGGTGGAGGGGGACTGCTCCAGGGCGGCGTCAATGGCCTGCCGGATTTGATTCTGAAAGGAAAGAGGTTTGTTTCCATCACCCAGCCATTTCCCATAGTGTCCGCGGCTGGGCTTGGGATCTTCTACAATGGAAAGGCCATGCTCCAGGCACAGCTTGTCGCTGATCCGGCGCAAAGCCCAGGAGGAACCCCAAAAGTTACGAAATTTCCTGGTACATTCCAGATTCACCGCGCTCACGATGATGTGATTATGAACATGGTGCTTATCTATGTGCGTGCAAACGATAAAAGCGTTGTTTCCCTTCGTCAGCCTCATGGCAAGTTCCTGGCCGATCTGATTGGCTTCCTCAGGCGTCACTTCACCCGGCTTAAACGCCTGCCGGAAGTGATAGGCAATCACATCATCCGCACCCCGGACTCTGCCGGTCTGGTTGATATATTGCCGCTTGGCTAAGGTAAATTCCGCATCCGCTGTGCGGGTATCGCACTCAAAACCGTAAATCAGCTTCCCATAGTCGGTTTTCTCTGGGTTTTCTACATAATCAATGATGTCCTCGATTGCGGTGGAGAAGGAGCGGCCCTCTCCGATATGCAAAGGCATCAGCCTTGTGGTCGCCATTGTCCACCTCCTTTGAAAAATGTACGCTGTCAAAACATTCCAATGTAATAAAAAAAGCGGCCCGCCGGTTGCTCGGCGGGCCAAATCCTTACCTTATGCAATTTTATACCGTGCCCGCAGGTGAAGGGCAAAGACCAGTATGGCTCCCAGCACCCACACTACATAGGTCCATACCATATCTTTGCCGGAAAATTCATAGACCATGGTAGCAAAAATAAATCCCCAGACAACGGACAGCCCGCCGCCGATCAGCCAGAAGCCGGGGCGGGTACAGTGCAGCAGGAGAAGCCCCAAAAGGACAGCAATGCCAATCACAACCGCCAGGGCAGGATGAACGCCTAAAAGCCCGTGGGAAAGAAAGCCCGCCAGGATTGCCAGCGCAATGCTGTCAAAAACAATGATGTTTCCAAAAAACAGCCCGATCACCGTCACAATCAGTCCGATCACAATGCCGATCAACAATTCTAAGCCAACGGCCAGTAAAGCAGCGCCCATACGATGGCCTCCCTTCTAAAAAACAGGTTTTTTCCTTCTATGAAAATTCTACCGCTCCGGGCCACAGGAAAGCAACCGTTTTTTTGAATGTTCATGGAATGTTTGTAAATTCTGTCAGCAGCTTTTTTGCAATTTCCCACAGCCCATCCATGCGGGATTGCAGATCTGCAATATCAGCCCCATAGATACTTCCGGTTTCATGGGCTTTCCGGGCATACTGGTTCAGGTTGTTGGAGCAGATACGAAGCAGCCGGGTCAGCTCCCGGACTTCGGACAGGTCCAGGTTGATCACATATCCGTCAATCGCCATTTTACGGATAAAGGCCGAAGTATTTGTAATACCGGTCTGCGCCATACGTTCCCTGATCTTATCCATTTCCTGTTCTGAAATCAAAATGTGAAGCTGGGTGCTGCGTTTTTCTTTCGGGGCCTTCATCGCTGGGGCTGTTCCTTTGTCTTTTTATTCAGAGCCGGGTGCGGAGCATTTGCGGCAGCCTCTTTCAGAAAGTGGGTAACAGACCGCTTTTCCGCCGCGATCATTTTATCCAGATGATCTTCAAAAACACCAGGGACAAAATTTTGACGGCTCCTGCGTACATTTTGCAGGAGCGTATCAAGAGCAGCGGAATCCGCAGGCTCCAGCCAGAGCTTTATTTCTTTCCCGTGTTTTGCCTGCAGCGCCAACCGGTTTGCCTGGTAATCCTCATAAGTAAATTTCATTGGAGCAAGATGGCCTTCAAACAGAACCCTCGCAGTAGCAGCAGGAAAGGCGTTCTTTTCAATATATTCTGCCATAGCGCGGTAATCCTGCGTATAGAGATTTCCCTTGATTGCATCACCTTCTATGCCGGTGATCTCCACCGTATAGGCAAGAATCGTATCACGGGTATTTTTGTAATACTGCCAAATGTGAAAAGCACTGGACTCACGGATAAAAAGCTCACGCTCCCGGAGAAGCCAAGTCCCAGAAGGCCGTGACATCCAATAGAGCGGTGTCTGTTCGCAATGGTTGATCTGAGCGATACGCCGTATACTTTTTGCGTCGATCTCAAAGTCAGATTGATAATGTTTTGTGTTCCGCTCCATAACAGAGCGGAGGCATTGTTCCACATCCACATTTTCAAATTTCAGCTTCAAGCCTTAAAGCCCCCTTTCCGGCGGGGAGGGCTGAAAACCACGGGCCTCATGCGCCGTGCGGTCTGCCCGCAGCTTTTCCATGATCGAAGGCTTCTCATTGGGAAGCGTTTCCGGGGCCAGCTCCCTCACTTCCTCATGGGTCTGCCCATCGGTAAGGTCGGACCGGACCGGCGGGTCGTTATTCACAATGCCGTCAATCATGTTGTAGTTGCCCTTTTCGCCCTCCAGATCCAGCTCCGCGTTGCGAAGATAGTTTTCCGGCGTCTGGAAGGGCTGACCCGCAAACAGGATTTCCCGGCGCAGGGTGAATTGCCGCAGAACACCTTCCTGCAGGCGGGCAAATTCCATATACTGATCCATCGTCAGCCCCCGGTCCAGCATTTCCTCCTGTGAGTGCGACCAGCCTTCCCCATAGAGGAAATAATACATTTCCGGCATATCGCTCACAAAGCATAAAGAGCCGTCCCGGTTGTCATAGCTTCCCGGCTGGCCTGGGGTAAAGGAATAGCGTTCCTCCCGGCCAAGATATACCTTATTGTCAGTGGCAAGCATGGCAACCATATTGGCATAGTTGCTGTGTACCGCAGAGCGGATCTCCACAACCGGGTCCGCCTCCGGCGCCATCTGCCGGCCGGGGATCTCATTATGCTTTTCTGCAACCTCATTTCTCGGCGCACGGTCCACCGGGCCGACAGCTTCTATATCCGGCTGTGAGGCGGGGACTCTTACAGCGTTTGGCTCCGGCTCCTTCTCTTTGACAAAGTAACGGACATTGGCCGTTGCCTTACGGTTCAATTCCAGGGCATAAGCCTGGGCCGCCTCCAGGGATTCAAATTCCAGGGGGCGGCCATCTTCTTTGCACCATGCTTCCGCATGGCCGAACATGGAAGCGGCACTTCTTACCGCCCAAACTCCATATACTTGTTCCATTTCACATCCTCCTTATCGTTCCGGCTCCTTTGCCGCCTTTTTAGGGGCAGCCGTTTCCGAGGCTTTATTATTTTTAAGCTGCTGCCGGATAGAGTGAGGCCGCCCGGCCTCCCGGTCAGCCGAAGTGATATTGACATATTCCCCTATAATACAAAGCGCCTTATGATAGCTGTCACAGGAAAATACCCGGCCCGCCATTTCTTTCGCCTGTTCTGGCATCCCATGGGCTTTGAGAGTGCGGGAAGCAATGCCTACCAGGTTGAAAATGTTCCCGTCCTGGCCGATCAGCGGGCAATCCGGTTTCCCTGGCGTTTCCTGCGCCGGTTCATGGCCCAGGCGGTTGTCGATATAATCGGATAACCAGGTGCCGCCAAAAGTATCATGGGTTTGCAGACGCCACATGGCAAGTTTCCCTATATCCAGCTTGACATCCTCAAAAGGGAACAGCAGGCAGGTAAGCCCCTCATTTTGGAATACGCTCACATGGGTAAAAGTGGTTCCTTCCAAAAGAATCCCTTTCTGCGCCAACAGGTCATTGATCCCCTGGACCCATTCGCCAGGATCACCGCCGCAGCCCTGCAAAACAAGCCCTTCTTTATCCTCCATACGGCGAAGGTCCTCCACCGTGATATTCTGAATTTCCATAGATTCCTCCTGGTTTGAGATCCTCTCGTTATGAGCCGGGGAAAGGACTTCGGAAAGCGCCTGTTCCCACTGCCTGCCAAATCCCCGGACTACGGTATCGGGAAGCGCACCGTTGCGCTGAAACATTTCTAAAGTGTCAAACGCCCGGTTGAACAGGGAAATGTTTTGGGCGTCCACATTGGGGGCAAAATGAATAATCCCTGCGGGATAGTTTTTTCCAGTGCCCACCCAGCCGCGCACAAAATCATCAAAGCCGTTTTTGATTCCGGCCTGAGTCAGATCATCGGCATGGCTGCCGGGCAACCCTCTTGCTTTCCCGTACTGCTGGCCCAAAACCAGAATACCGGTCTTGGGATTATACATAAAGCGCCGGTTTGAAATATCCTGCATATCAAAAGCCTGGACCGCCACATCCAGCTTCATCATTGCGGGGACTACCGGCACGACTTCAAGTTTTTCCTTCTCCGTATCATCACCTCCCGTCAGATTCTTTCAGTTGGCTCATTACAATCGCCTGACGGACCCAAAGCCGCTGAAATTTTCTCCACTCGCTGTCTACAATGCCTTTTTCATCCCGGTAGAGCATGGCATAAGGGATAAATCCGGCTTTCCAGGCGTCCCGCAGACGTTTTTCCGCTGCTTCCATGGTATCGCCCCGGTAGCCGATCAGAACATAACAGCAGGCTTTATGTGATTTTCTCTCGAATCCTCCGGCCTGCAAAAGCCGCCCGGCCTCCACAAGCGGCTCATAATCATCCGGGGTGTCATAGGCAAAATACATGCGCTGCGTCCTGGATTCCCGCAGAAGGTCCACATGCCAGGGCCGAAGAAGGCGGGCCTCCAGCCCGCCCGTAAAGGCCGGACGCTCTTTCTGCCTGCCCAGCATTTCAAATACCGCTTCAATATGCTGCCGGGAACAGGCCAGAAGGTTATCATCCAGCACAATATTCCCTTCGGTGATCGGCAGCTCCCGCAGCCTTCCGCCTTCCCGCCGGGGGACGGAACAAAACCAGCAGCGGTTTGGACAGCCCCTTGAAGTGATAACATAGCCCTTTTTCAGATACATCCCCGGCACAAAATAACCTCCCGGCATGTTGAAAGCGGGGCCGCCCATGTGGACAGGGACGCCCAGCTTCATCCACTGTTCGGCAAGCTGGCACGCTTTCTCCATGTCATAAGTAAAGGCCACAGAAACATGCACTTCTTCTATATCCGGCAGGCCGCCCTTTGGCGGCGGGCCGGTAAATGCCAGAGGATCATCCGGCGTTGCTTTTGTACGGCGTGGAAATACACGCGCAATCTTCAAATACACATCCCTCCTAAAAGTTAATTGTTCGGTCAGTTACATTTCCTTTCATCCAGCATCCGGGCAAAGAAAAAGCAGAAAACCTCTTTCAAGATTTCCTGCTCGGTGGCATCGCCGGTGGGCGGTTGATATTCAATTTTGAAAGTTCGGGGCAAATTCCTCGTTGATAATGCTTTGTTATATCCCCAGATAAGTCTTTTTAGTTCAATACAGCTTTATATCCATTTGCTTTATCACCGGTAATGGTAATAAAATATGATTCACCAAAGTGCGCTTCCCACGAAATAGGCTCCATATACTTTGTGATGTCATCTGGATATACATTTTCATAATTGGGAGCCACATATTCCGTTATGATTCGGAATTGCATGGATAGCTCGAAAGTATCGGCGACATTATTTAGCTCCTCCTTATTCAACACCACAATGTTATCAGCATCCCGCTTGATTAGTGAACCGTCCGCATTTGATATGCCTCCACTGTATTCGTGACTATCCGCACGATAATCATAAACCAGTAATCCAACATCTTCTTCCGTGTCTAATTGCAGGTGCAGGGCTATTTCATCATCAGCAGGCACATATTCGTTAGGAATTATCTGATTGTAAACGACAAGGCTCAGTCCCAGCACAACCACTATCGCGGCAATAATTCCGATTACCTTTTTCTTCATTTTAGAAACACTCCTGTTTATCAATTCACTCTTTCTTGAATGTAAAGAAAATTCCAATGATTGCAGCAATAAAGATAATCGGCGCTACTCTGACAAACAGCCATTCAAATGAGTGGAAAGCCACTCCGAGTACAGCGGTTTCAGGGTCGTTATAATCCCAACCCAAATAAGGACTACTCCATATTATTAAAGCTGCAAAAATCATTACTATAATTGCACATAATGAAATAAGCAGCCAACGAATAATTTTCCTTCTCGTGGCTTTCCTTTGTGCCAGTTGTAAATTTATTACCTCCAATTTTTCAGAAATTGCTTTTAAGTTATCAACCTCCGCTTCAGGTACAGTTTCTCCCAGTAGTGTACTTACAGGTGTTTCAAGCACTTCTGATATGGAGATTAACATATCAGAGTCGGGAACCGACAATCCTTGCTCCCATTTAGAAATTGTTTGCCGCACAACATTCAGCTTGATAGCAAGCTCCTGTTGAGAAAGCCCTTTTGATTTTCTGATAGCCTTAATATTTTCATTGAGCATTAAAGGGCAGCCTCCTTTCTTTCTGTCATTACCGTTATTGTAGTCGAAATTGACCATTGCTACAAGCAACGCAGTTTAACATCTTTAGAAAGAGTGGCTTCCTTTTTCCTCAAAAAGCGATTTTTACCCTCCCTGTCCGCAACTTAACCTTCCTATGGAGGGGCAGGGTATAAATCTCTTGCCGCCTGTAAAAGTGAGGCCGGAAAGCCTTATAAATCAAGCCCCCAAAAGGCTAAGTTGCAGACATATCATCCCTTGTGCTGGCGAATCCGGCGCTTGCGTTTTTTATCCGCGTCCCGTCTGGCCCAGGTCCGGCAGGCGTCAGAACAATACGCCTGGCTGGTCGTGGGAAGATACAGCTTCCCGCATACCGGGCATTTTTTCTGGCGCTGGGAAGTATCATTTCCCGTCAGAGCTGCTTCCAGAGCCGGTTCAACCGGCAGCACCGACAGCTCAAAATACCGGCAAAGGCCGCCGGTCCACCATTTATGAAGCATATAGCAGGGACAGTCCAGAGGAAGGCAGAGCTTTTCCCGCTCGTCATAGTTGGCGCATAAGCCTGTTACCAGCCTTCGGATCGCTGCGCGCTCGGAGCGGGTCAGCTCCCGCGGCGAGCCGGTCATTTCTTCCGTCCCCGCTGCTGCGGAAATTCCAGCTTGAAATTCACATACTTTTCGCCGGTATCGTCCAGCACCACCACGGCGTCATAGGTTTTGCCGGTTTTCTCACTGAAAAGCCCGGACATGGAAACGCGGCCCTCTTTTAAGAGCGCCGCGGCAACAGTTTTTGTGATGGTTTTCTTTTTACTGGAAAAGAACCGGTTTTCTTTCCATAGCGCAAAGGCGCAGCCTTCATTTTCACAGAAGAAGCCTTTCTTCCCCTCATAGACAGCGCCGCCGCACCGGGGACAGGTCCCGACAGCTTCCCGGCTGGCCGCGCTCTTGTTCCCGAACAAGGAGGAATAGGCAGGATCGGGGGCGGTGTTTTGCCGGATCAGGTCACGGATTAAACCGGCAATCCCTTCCATAAAAGTGTCCGCCGTCATTTCTCCGCGTTCCACCTGTTTCAGCATGGACTCCCATTCTGCTGTAAGCGCCGGGGATTTTATCACATCGGGCAGGACCGCGATCAGGTTGACGCCCTTATCCGTAGGCAAAAGCTGTTTCTTTTTCCGCTGGACAAATCCCGTGGAGACCAGCTTTTCCAGTGTGGCGGCACGGGTGGCCGAAGTACCCAGCCCTTTCCGTTCGGCGTCCTCCGGCATATCCTCCGCACCGGCTGTCTCCATAGCCGCAAGCAGAGAATCCTCAGTATAATGCTTGGGAGGGCTGGTTTTGCCTTCCCGGACCGTGGCGGCAGCCTGTTCAAATCTCTGTCCTTCTTTCAGCTCCGGCAGGCGGGACGTATTTTCGTCGCCGTCCTCCGGCTGTTTTTGTTTCAGGCTGGCACGGAAAGCCTGTTCAATGCCTTTCCATCCCTCATGCAGAATCGTTTTCCCTTTGGCGGTAAATGTGTGGCCCTCGGACTCTAAAACTGCCCGCACCGCCTCAAAGCGGTGGGGCTGGGCGGTAGCGCAGAGGAGGCGGCAGGCAAGGAGCATCAGGACATCCCGCTCACCGGCAGGCAAAGCAGACAGGTCGGTGCGGGCTATCTCCACCGTGGGGAGAATGGCATGGTGGTCCGTTACCTTGCTGTCATCAATGATCCCTTCCAGCTCCGGCGCCGTGGTGCTGTCCTTGCCAAAAGGCATATTCTGCCACAGCCAAAGGGCCAGAGAACCAACCGTGGCCTGCATATCCGCTGTGATATACTGGCTGTCTGTTCGCGGATAGGTCGCCAGCTTTTTCTCATACAGGCTTTGCAGATAATCAAGAGTCTGTTGGGCAGTAAAGCCATACAAGCGGTTGCACTCCCGTTGCAAGGTAGTTAAATCATAAAGGCGGGGCGGCTGGACAGTCTTTTTCTGCCGCTCCACTTTGCGGACAACGGAAGGCTTTCCGTCACAATCTGCCCGTATCGCTTCCGCAGCCGCCTTGTCCTCCAGCTTTTCCCCGGCAGTGGTAAATCCTCCGCAGGCGAGTTCCGGCACATAGAAGGGCTTGCTCCTAAAAGAACGGATCGCATCTTCCCGCTGGACGATCAGCGCCAGCGTCGGCGTCATTACCCGGCCCACATTCAGGGTGTCGCCATACAGGACAGAGAAAAGCCGGGTGGCGTTGATCCCCACGATCCAGTCCGCACCAGCCCGGCAGAGCGCCGCCTGGTAAAGCAGGTCATAATCGGCGCCGGGCCGCAGGTGTTCAAATCCATCACAGATAGCGGCGTCCTCCATAGAGCTGATCCAAAGCCGGAGAATGGGTTTGCTGCACCCGGCCTGCTGATAGACCAGCCGGAAGATCAGTTCCCCTTCCCGGCCGGCATCAGTAGCGCACACCACAGCGTCTACACGTTTATCCTCCATCAAACGGCGCAGGACGCCAAGCTGCTTTTTCTTATCCTTTGCCACATCATATTTCCAATGGGCGGGAAGAATGGGCAGATCCGCATACCGCCATTTGGCGTACTGCTCCCCATAGGCTTCCGGCTGGGCCAGCTCCACCAAATGGCCCACGCACCAGGACACCAGCCAGCCGCCGCCTTCCAGATACCCGTCTTTTTTCACCTTTGCTCCCAGCACCGCGGCCAAAGATTGGGCCACGCTGGGCTTTTCGGCTACTACAAGTTTCATTCGTCCGAACCTCCCTCTTTATCAAAGAATTTTGTAAACTGCTCGTCTGCCTGCCTTCCGGCCTGCAGCAGACACATCAAAGTTACGCCTGCGATTGTGCCAAGCGTGAAAGACAGAAAATGTGATACTGCGCCCCACATGTGCCGCACCTCCTTTAGATTTTGAATATGAAAAAAGCGCAAAGGGATAAGAACACCTTTGCGCCAGGGTTATATAGCAAAACGCCGCAGAAAGGATCTGCGGCGTGAATTCATAGTATTTAGTTTTGGTTGACATCTTAGGATTTGCAGATACCTTTATTTTTTTAAACTTTCCAATTCTACTAAAGAAAGTTCTTTAACCAATATTGCGTTTTTATTTGTATCCAGAGAATACTGTTCGACTTTTTTCAAGGCTACAAAATAATCGGCATCACCTATAACTGTATCTTTAGATGTACTAACAAGCACTAATTTCCACTCCGCTACCGACTTTCCATCAACTTTATACTCTAACTGCGGATTTTTAGGAAGTACAGTTTTAGTGCCCTCAGTTAAAGCTATTGCACCAAACGGACTACCATCAGGTTTCCTATAAAATTTTGGTGTGGCGTTATAAGCATCACTCCAATCGACGCTTTCTTTTTTCCCTTTTAACTTATCAAATAATCCCATTACTCTACCTCCTCAAATTCTTATTTGTCCACTTATGTTTCTAATTTTACCACACTGACAAATTCTTATCTACCCGAAGCGTTCCTGAAATATCCAAGATTTATCATGCTTTCAGGAAGATAAGGCCCCACAGGGATCTCCCGCATTTCTTTCCGCTGGGCGTGAACCATGCGGATCGTGGACACAGTGCCGCCTTTTTCCCGTCCATCATAGACAGCGATCACCCGGTCTGCCTGGCCTACCACATAGCGGTTGCGCTTCATGTAGACATTGGAAGCCCATTCTTCGCTGATAACCTCGACCTTCGCACATGCCTCCAGCATGGCCCTGGTCCGCTCATCCTCCATTAGCCGCTTATAGCGGTTGCGGTACGGAATCGCTGCCTCCAGACGCAGCGCCGGATTTTCTTTGGCCTTTTCCAGAACAATCCCGGCAAATAGCTGATCTGCATCGTCAGCAAAGCCGGAAATGAAATAGGTATAGCCGTCCGCAATGGCTTTTTCGATTTCTCGCCGCAGACCTTGTTCTGCCTGCTCCATATATTCAGCGGGGATTTCCCGGTGTCCGGTCACTCCGCATATTTTTTGTTCCATGATACCTGCCTCCCTTATGGCTGATAGTTAAAAACTACTGCATTTCTTATTTTAGTAGGTTACATTTAGCGTGTCAACAGAAATACCCCTTTTCATTTAGCGAATAGAGCCAGCCTGTAAGGTACAATCTATTACAGAATGGGAGGTGAATATGGTGTACGAAGATTTTGTCCCGGAAAGGCTGGCAAAACTGAGGATGCAGAAGGGTGTTTCCGCGCGGGATATGTCGCTGTCGCTTGGACAGGCCAACAACTATATCAACAACGTGGAGAACAAGAAAACGCTTCCTTCTATGCAGTCCTTCTTTTATATCTGTGAATACCTGGGCGTAACACCACAGGAATTTTTCGATGAAGGCAATCCGAATCCCGCCGCTTTAAATGAATTTATCACAGAGGCAAAGAAGCTGGATTCCAAAACAATGTCTTACATCCTCGGCATTATGAAAGAACTGAATAGCAAAAAGTAGAAGTGGTCAGTCACATATAAGGGAGACTGGCCACTTTCTATTCTTTGCAAGGAATAAAACAGTTTAAAATCGTATTCTGCTCCCGGATATAACCAATATTATATAGGATTGGTTACATCTGTATAGTACCTGGCCCTATTTTTAAGTTATCCACACGGAAAATATTTATACAAAGACAAAAGTTATTTCCCCGTGCTGCCGAAAGCACCCTTGCCGCGTTTGCCGCCCAGGTCATTCACAAAGTCTGCGATCACCACAGGCATGATGATAAGCTGCCCGATCCTGGAATCTTTCGGAAGCATCCGGGTCTCATTTCCCACATTGCTGACAATGGCATGGATTTCGCCCCGGTAGCCGGAATCCACAGGGGGCAGCTCACAGACCACCCCTTTTGCCGCAAGGCTGCTCCTTGGGAACACATAGGCAGCATAGCCGTCCGGCACCTCCAGGCCAAAGCCCAGCGGGATTTTAGCGATCCCGCCAGGCTCCAGGGTACAATCAAATGGCATATAGACATCCGCCCCGGCGTCATTGGCGTGGGAGCGGAGGGGACGGTGGTTCTCCGGCAGCCCGAAATCAATGATCCTGATTTTCACTGGCGGCCTCCTTCCAGCGCAGCAGGATAGTCCTGGCGCAGCAGGTCAAGAGGCAGCGCCCCTTTTTCACACGGGCAGCCGCAGGACATATCTTTTTCCAGACATCCCTCCCGCTGGCAGAAGGGGCCGGCAAGTTCCGGGCTGAATAGTTCCGGGTCCAGCGCATACAGGTCCGCCCATATTTTCAGCAGGACAAAGCGTGTTTCATCCGTATTGCGGCGGCAAGTCCGCTGGCCGATCATGTGCTTCCACTGGTAAGGCGTGGCGCTGATTATCAGCACATTGCGGAGGCTCTGCGGGGCAAGGTATCCCGCGGCGTCTCTGGAAATCCCGCAGGCGCCTATATCCGCGTAATGCTCCATGGCAGCCCGGCACTTTTTCAGGTAAAAACCATGCACCCACTGGCTGGCCGTAAGGATTTCATAAGGCACCACAAAATCGGCCTGCCCCGCATAATTACTGTATTGCAGGGACGCGCTGATAAATTTGACTTCATTTTGGTGCCGGGTGATCTGCGCCAGAAAACGCCTGCTGGCGCCCACAACCGCCACCGTGATAACCGAAAACTTCTGTACGGCGGGATGAGGCAGAGAGGCAATCCGTTTGACCGTTTCGGAAGTATAGCCTTTCTCATAAAGAGCCAGAAGGTCATCCATAGAATGGATCTTATGGCCCCGCTGGGTGAGCCTGGCCGCAAACACCATGTTTTTCTCCGCTTCCTGTACCGCAGTGCAGTTCAAAATTTTTGTTTCAATCTGGTTGATGTTCCAATTCCTCCTTTATCACAGCTTTTAGTAAGAACAGATAGTTGAGGCTGTCAGTGATCTTTTCCTCCCAGACAGCCAGCTCAAAAGTTTTCCGGTCTGAAAAGCACATATCATAAATGGAGATGATGTGCTTTGCCATCATACCGGCAAGCGCCCGCTGGGGTGTTGCGTGCTGCAAAGTAGCAGCCGCCTTAAATGCCCCCAGCCGGTCCGTATCATCCCCGGTATATTCCTTGGTTTTCTTCTGCAGCGTGTCAGCACAAAGCCTCACCTGCTCGTCAAATACGGCGTTGACTTCCGTTTGTGTAATATAGCATCCCTCCTAACTAAAAACAGCCGACTGGATTTTTCCAATCGGCTGTGCAGCATATCGTTTATTTATAATGGTATATAGTTGGTGCCTCTGCCTTTTCCATTCTGCTTTAGCAGATTGCTTTTTACCAGCTTTTTCAGGACTCTGGCAGCAGTAGAGATACTCACTTCGAGCAGTCCCATGACTTCATTTCTTGTAACAGCACCATGTGTCCGGGCATATTCCAACACTTTTTCTTCTCCGGCACTTAATGGCGTGCCAACAGGAGTATGTGCGGATGGCTCTGCTGGAAGAACAGATTCAGCGCCTTTTTCATATTTGGCGTTAATATTCGGCAGTATGATCTTAAAGGCGTTTTTTGTGGTTTCAATCACAGGCTTTTCCACCATGCCTTTGTATGCCTTCATAATTTTTCCCATTCCGGTACCATAAGCCTCAATCAAATGTAAACGATAAAACACATTCGCAAGGTCCTGGTTCCGGCATACGGAAATACCTACCATAATATCTTCCAGGTCAATTCCCGGCATCAAGCCGCCAATGGACACAAATTCAATCCTGTCCGCATAAATACTGATAAGTGCGCTGGCACTAAAGGAATAATCCCGGTGGACCAGCAGATTCAGCAATGCTTCCCGGACAGCGATTTCAGGGTAATCCCGGACATCAATCCTTAGCAGTTTTTCTATGGTTGCACGGGTCTGATTGCGGAAGTCAATAAAATCATACACTTCGTTCATCTGGCGCAGCAGCGACCCGCTAAATTCCCGGCGGTCCTTAAATACCGTCTGGTCTGTCCCCTGAAAAACTGCGACCTTAATCGTATGGACGCATTGGTCGGACAGAAGCAGCCCTAAGTTGCTATAAAGGTTATCCTGATCGACCAGCTTCAAAGTACGCATTTGCTGCGGACCAAATTCTACATTCCGAAGGTCAAATTCTTTTTTCGCAGCTTCAAATGTGAGTTCCTGGTTCAGAGAGCGCATGGCTTCAAAGCGGTCCCCATCCGTTTCTTTAATCATACGGCGGATTGCCGTATCCGTAGCAGGAACCGAAGAATAACCCTGCCTGACATAGACGCCTTCTGGACGCATCCCTTTTTTGGCAAGATAATAAGGCCGGTCCGTTCCGCGCTGAATATCTACAGCAACAATGTCTTTTCCATTTTCTTCAATCGTCTTATAATGCACGAACATTGTTACATCCGGTTTGATGGCATCCCGTACCATATTGCTGATTTGCAAAGATACACCGTCCGGGTCATCCACTCCAACTACCGTGCCGTCATCCTGGACGCCAATATACAGTTTTCCGCCGTCACAGTTAGCAAAAGCAATGATCTCTTTTTTGATTTCGTCCACAACAACTTCTTTCAGTTCTATGGTCTCACTTTCCCGAAAAAGCATACTGCCATCTCCTTCATTCATATTAACGCTCCTATTATAGCAAATCGGTTCAATCGTGTCAACGAGCCTGAACCGATTATGAACCGATTATGAACCGATACTTTTATGAGGTTCACAAAAACGGGTGCATTGCAGCAGTCTTTTAACACAGAAAGGTGCTTTTCCGCTCATAATATTGTCATATCCAATCGTTTCTATTCAGTTTTCTAACCAGGCAGTGACACGATTGAACCGATAAATAACACCATAAGGACCCTATCGAAATTGCGGTGCCGTATAACATTCGGGACAAATCAAAAAATATCATGCAACGGCTTCCATACAGTATTCGTTGTGTTTTATACAGTCAGCAGATAAATCCAATCGTGCATCAGGCGCACACCGGGTTTGGCCTCCCACGGGAGCAGCCAGAAAGCGCACTTAGAATACACCGTGCGATTATCCTCATTGTCAATGAAATCTCTGGCTAAACTAAATTGTGATTTTGGTTTAGCCATAATATTTGCCGCAATTCAAGCGGCTATTCTAACCAATCTAACCATCGTTGTTAGCAGGTGGTTAGATTGATGGTTAGAAAAAAGAAGCAAAGCACATATTTTACGCCGTAGGCAGGTACACCCAATCGCGCATCAGGCACACGCTGGGTTCATCCTCATGCGGGATCAGCCGGAAGGCACACTCGGAATACACTGTGCGCTTATCCTCAAATTCCATGTTGTAAGCTTTATAAAAGCGGTATTCCAGATTGGAGATCACGCACCGGAGCATTTGAAGGGCTTCCCGCTGGGAAGTGACAATGCAATCCCGGTCAATGCTGCGTTTCAGGGCCAGCAGGGATTTATAAAGCTGCACTTCCGTCCGGTAAGGGCGGGCATACCGATGATCCAGCCAGCCGCAGAAGGCCACCGGGCCGCTCTCGACCACATGCGCCTCCGGGTGGTGGAAGCCATAGCTGTCCAGGTTGGCGGTATTCAGAAGATAGAGCATTTCTTTCAGCTTGGCGCTGGGCATATCGTAAAACCGCAGCATGGAGCGGTAGAGATGGACATATCCGGGAATGGGAACAATGTTATTTACCATTGCAAATCCTCCATATATAGAGATGGGCGCGGGAGCAGCAGGCATCCCGCGCCATCTTTCTGAAATCTGTTATTCAGTTACAGCTACCAGCCTGCCCATGACGATAAAGCGGTCAGCGCCGCCATTGGTGCAGGTGGAAAGGGTCAGCACCTTGTCGCTGGAAGTGACGGAAGCGCCGGTTTCGATCACAGAACGCTCCTGTATTGCGGAAAGCCAGGTCGTATAAGCGCCGCTGTCTTTCCATTCCAGCGTCCAGGGAGAAGTTTCGCTGCCGGATTCCTCCGGGCTTGCCACAAATGCGGAAAACACCTCGACCACATAGCCGCCCTCCGGCGTTACCAGGTACATTTCCGGGTGTTCATCATAGTAAGCCTGCGCTTTGTATTCCACCAGCGTGGAGAACATGGAGCCGTCCCGCATGTTGTGCCCATAGATGATCGTGTTGTTGTCAGAAAAATCCTCCGCGTTTTCATAGTCGATGAACAGACAACCCACCTTGTTTGCTGTACCGTCATACAGGTGTTTCAGGTAGTAACTGTTATCCTCGCCCTGGGCCACCGGGTACTGAATGACCGTGCCGGGAAGCTCCAGCCATGCCTTGACATCCGGCCCCTGGGCCAGCAGGCTTTCAAAGTCCACCGTGGGCAGAGAAATGGAGGAAGCGCCGGTTTCCTCCGGCGCCTCCGCGTTCCCATTTTCCCCGTCTGTTTCAGCCGGGGTGACATATTCCGAAAGCCCGGCATAGGTATCGGCGCTTTCCTTGTACTGGCCGATCTCCCGCGCCAGCATAAAGCCGCTGCCTACCGCCATGGCAATGCAGATCAGAAGCACGCCGGTTGCTGCTTTGCGGCGCCCGGTACTGGACTTCTGGCCTTTTTTCTTGTAAGCGCACAGGAAAAGGGCAACACCGCTGCCGATCACCGCCGCGCCCAGCACGCCGATCCAGATATACAGGTTATAATCATCGCCTGTCTGCGGAACCGGCTTGGAAGGGTTGGAAGGCGTTTTCGGGTTATCCGGGGTTTCCGGCGTATCAGGCGTTTCCGGGGTTTCTTCCTCCGGCTTTTCATTGAAGAAGCTCACTTCGGCGGTTTCATCGGCCTTGATCTCCACCGTGGCGCCATCCGGGATGATATAGTCCTCGCTGGCCTTATTTTTCACCTCGGTCACAGTGTATTTGCCCACGCGCAGCCCTTCGATCAGGATGATACCATCCTCCGGGCTTGTGAAAGTCTCGCAGTAAGTGCCATCCTCACTTTTTACCTCAAAGGCAAAGCCGTCCTTGCGACCATCGCTGGAATCTTTTGTGATTTTCAGGTTGCCGCGGTAAGCCTCATTCACAAATCCGCGGCCAGCCTCACCATTGTCCACAACGACAACCTGCCCGTCCGTGGTGATCTCAAAGTAATAAGCATTGGGGTCCAGCTTGTGGCCTTCCGGGGCAGTTTTCTCTTTGACAAAATAGCCCTTTGCCAAGAGGCCGCTCATTTCATGGAACCCTTCATCGGTTTCCGTCAGCTCCCCGATCAGGGCGTCGCTTTCATCAAATGCCTTATCGCCGTTGGTGTCCTCATAAAGCTCAAAGACAGCGCCGGGCAGCCGGTGGAGGAATGGATTGTCCACAGTGTCCTCGCCGGTATCATCATCGGCGCTTTCTACCGTCTCGTCAGCCTCATTTTCAGAAGTGTTTTCCCCGTCCTCCTGGATAGACTTCAATTCGTCCACAGCCTCGGTCTTGATAACCTGCACCGTACCGTGGATCAGGATATTGTCGATCTCGATTTCAATGGCCTGCCCATCGGTGCCGATATAGACATGGTGCTGTTCCGGGCTGATGGAGTACAGGGCCGAAGGGCTGGCAATCTCTTTGATGATCCAATGGCCGAAAGGCACATCCTCAAAGGAGAAGGCGCCGTTTTCCCCGGAAGTTGTCACAAGGAGGGCATTTTCTTCTGTAAATTCCTCCGTGCCGGGAGCGAACAGGCCGATCAGCGCGCCCTCCAGGGTAAGGTCCTCACCGCCTTCGGGGTCCTCGCCGTATTTCACGCCGTCAATGCGCCCGCGGATCATCTCATTGGAAATGGCCTCGCCGTCATTGACCGCAATCGTAACCAGAGCGGTTTCCTGCCCGGCATACGCAAAGACTACCGGGTACTGCTGATCGGAAAGCACAAATGCCTCATTGGTGGTGCGTTCCTGGACATAGAAGCTGCCAAAAGGCAGATCGGAGGCAAAGACCGCCGAATACTGGCCGGGCGCGTCCTCCACCGGCGCAACCGCCACAACTTCCAGAAGCCCGTCCTCCGGGATCACGCTGCCGTCCGCCGCTGTCAGGTCCGCGGAAGCATAAAGCCCAAAGGAAATATCCTTGTATTCTTCATTCATGCCTAACCCGAAAACCTCATCCGTTTCCAGTGCTTTGAACAGGGTCACATCGACCTTCTGGCGTTCATCGTAAAGTCCGGCTGCGCTCTGGGTCACGTCCACCGTTTCCCCGGCATAGGTCAGCTCCACATATTCCGGCTGTGAATTTAGCACCATGCCCTCCGGCGCCTGGCGTTCTTCCAGACGGTAGCGGCCCAGATACAGGAGCCCGCTCTGGGCAGTTCCATCCTCGCCGGTAGTCAGAGTTTCCACCACCGTGTCTTTCGCTGCCCGCAGGGTACCGTCTCCGGTGTAAATATCCTCGTCGGCAATCACATCATAGACCGCGCCGGGAAGTCCCCGGACTTCATATACCGGCTGATAGAGGCCATCGTTTTCCTGCACGGAAGCGAATACCTCGCCGGTCTTTGTAATACTGAGCTGGCCTTTCTGCGGCATATTGTACTGCGTAACAGTTACAGTCGCCTCGCTGCCGTCAATAGTAAACGGCATCGGCTCATTGGACAGCACATAGCCATAAGGCGCAGCCACCTCATGCAGTTCGTAATCCCCCACAGGCAGAGGTTCCGGCAGCATCAGCCAGCCCTCGTCAGAAACATAGAAAGTATCGAGTGTCTCCGGGTTTGGATAGTAGATGTCCTGGGTGATAAATTCCCCGGTAGAAAGGTCTTTGATCTTAAAACCGGTGCCGGTCATGGGAATGATATTTCCCGTCTCCGCATCACATTTTTCCACTTTCAGCCGGGCCGTAATAGTGCGGTTGTTCAGGATATAGCTGTACGTTTCCCCATTGGAAGAAATAAAGACTGTAAAGTCCGGCACAAATCCTTTCCCGTCCTCACCGGCAACCTGATGTACGGTATAGTGCCCGTAAGGGAGCTGTTTGGAAGCGGCAAATCCGTCGCTGTCCGTTGTGAGCAGGTCGCGCTCGCTTTCCTTCGCGTTGTCATAGCTGCCTGCGGCTTTTAAGTAAACCTCAAAAACGGCACCGGCTTCCGGGCGTTCCACCACACCCTCATTGGGTTCCTCGGTGTTTTCATCCTCCGGCACATCCGGGTCCGTCTCATCGGTATGCTTTACAAGCTGAATGTTCCCATAGATCACCGTTTCCGTGACCTGGCTTTCCGCTGTATTCAGCTCAATCTCATACAGGGAAGGGGAAGCGCCGACCTCGTAGACAGTCTCGTTGAGCAGATACCCGGTGCTGGGGGAGATTTCACGGATCGTCCAGGCATCGCCGCACACATAATAGCGGGTCATAAAGCTGCCGTCTGCATCCGTGGTATAGGTATCGACCAGTTCGCCGTTGTTATAGATCCCGTAAGTCGCTCCGGCAAGGGTCGCATCCCCCTGGGCAGTGCCCGTATCTGCGTCGCTCTTTACCACATGGACACGGAATTTCTTCAAAATGTTGCTGAAATGGACGGTGGAAGTCTGGCCGCTTTCAATGGTGACATATTGCGAGGCAGGCGTTACATAGCGGTCAACCGGGATTTCTGTCACAAGATAAGTGCCGGGAAGGAGCTTCTTTTCAATCTGCCCGTTTTCCCCGGTTGTCACGTTCTCATTGATTTCATTTCCAAGAAGATCCGTACCGAAAATGTTGAAGGAAATCCCGGAAACAATGCCGTCCTCACTGGTCTTGACGAGTTTTGCGGTGCCATAGGTTTCTGTCTTGATCTTTACAAAAAATGATACCGGGTCACTGGCTCCGGTCATCATGGTCTGATAGCCGGGCCTTCCCCAGATCAGCATATCGTTGGCAACCGGAATATCTTTCCGAAATTCAAACGTCACAGGGTCCATAATCATATCCTTGCTTGTGAAGGTATACTGATTGCCGTTCCTTGTGACAGACACGCCGCTGCCGGAAAGCAGATCCAGGTCAATCCCCAGGTTATTCGTATCGGTAACGGTCAGGGTATAAACCCTCTGTTCCGAATCCCATTTCAGTTCCAGTTCCGGCGCCCCGTCTTTACTGGAAGAAGTAAAAGAGGGGACCGTGGAATGGGAAGCTACCTGCTCCAAGATCCAGTTGTACGCTTTTTCCGCAGGGCGTCCGGCGATCACGCTGTAATACTGATCTGCTGACGCATGGCCGTTCCCGTGGCGGCTGTATGGGTCGCTGCGGAGCTGTTGCTGGTACTCCCAGAGGATGATCTGGGTTGCCATTTTATAGTCATCCTCGTTGATGCCGGAGACCGGAAGGCTTGCGCCAGGTTTCCAGCCATAGATCGCCGTCAGGGTAATGCCCCGTCTGGCTTCGGCAGGAAGCAGGTTTAAGTATTGGCTGTTCGTCCCGCTCTCTGATGTATACGTGTTATCAGAGGTATTGTAGGGAATCCCGCTCTCCACACAATAAACCTGATGGCTGGTTCCATCGGAAACGGTCAGCATATAGTGGCGGTAAGCACTGCCTCCAGAGCTGGTGCGTACATCCATGGTCCCATCGGAATTGTAGACCAGGTAGGTGTAGGGCGCGGGCGAGTAGTAATGCTGCCCGTCAGAACCCACATACTGATCGCCCAGCCAGGAGCTTGCCGTCTGACCCGGCTCCATGGCAAAGGCAGACATGGGCAGCAGCCCCAGGAGGCACAGCGTGCTGAGAAGAAAGGCCAGCAGCCGTTTCAGACCGTGGCGGCACGTTTTTGTTTTCTCCATGAAAAATCCTCGCTTTCTTAAAAATAAAGGACAGCCTTATTTGCTGCCCTTGTCATCAAAATCATCTTCGGTAAGGTAATCCGGTTCCCCGTATGCCTCGTTGGTTTCATCATCTTCACCGTAACCGTCATCCTCAAACTCGTCCTCGTCCATAGCCGCCTGCTGTTTCGGGCGTACGATCTTGAAGTAATAGCCCAGCCCGCCAGCAGCCACAAGAGCGATCACCAGGAAGATAATCATGCCGCTATTGCCGCCGGATTTCTCCGTCTCGGCTTCCGGCTGCTCGGTTTCCTCCGGCGCCGGTTCTTCCGTTACTTTCCCCAGGCAGCCGTTCAGGTCATTTTTGCAGACCGGGCAATCGGTATTCACCGCGCCCGCCTCGCATTTTTCCGTACAGTTGCAGGTGACAACCTCAATGGCGCTTTCGCTGCCATTATCCTGTTGGGCCAGGGAGAGCAGATCTTCCTCCGTAACGCCATTCAGGAAGTAGACGTTTTCCGAATCCCGCTTCCCGTCAATGATAAGGTAAAACACATTTCCGTCTGCGGTGGTGATGGTATAAAACTGCTTATCATCTTCCTGTCCGGTGGCTGAGTCCAGGACCGTGCCGGTGCCTTCCGGGGTAAATGCCCCTTCCGGCACAGCCGATTCCGTTTCGTCCTCCGTAGCAGAGCTTTCAGAAGAAGCCTCTGTTTCTGCCTGGGAGGTCGAAGGGGTCTGGGTGGCCTGGCTGCTTTCCGAATTGCCGGAAGCATTGTTTGATGAAGGAGAAGGCGCGGGCGTTTGGGAAGGCGCTGCCTGTGTTTCCCCACTGGAAGATTGGGGTGCGGCAGAAGAAGCCGCCTGGGTCTGCGCCGGTTCCTCATAATAAGGGTTATCCAGCTTTACCTCTTTGGAGCGGTTTCCGGAATAGTCCACCGCGTAAACCGTCACTTCCTTACCGTCCCCGGCGTAATCCTTCAAGGCCACGGTTCCCTTGCCGTTGACAAGGCTGTTGATACGGGTGTCATCCACATACACCGCCTCCACGCCGGACATATCATCGCTGGCCTCCACCGCCAGTTTGTCGTTATTTAATGTAGCGGAAAGAGTGGGCGGCGTGGTATCGCTGCCCGTGGAAGCGTAAGCGGTGACAGGCAAAGCAATGGCGCTCATGCAAAGCACAAGCGCCGCCAAAACATTCCTCACTTTATTCTTCATGGCCGGCCTCCTGTTCTCCCGCAGGTGGGGCAGCCTCCGGGATCGTGAGGGTACCCGCCCTGTGCGCTTTCAAAAATTCTGCCAGCTCCTTCGGGGTGAGGTGGAAATCACGGCCAATATCGCCGTAATCCTCGTTCTCCAGCCGGGTCTTTTCCTCTTTGAAAAGCTCCAGCTTTTTTTGCAGGTCTGCGATTTTCTTTTCCGTTTTTTCTATATCCCTTGCGAGTTTGTCAATTTTGGGATTCAATTTATTACCTCCGATCTTTAATTGGTTGAGATACGCCCAAATGCGTAAAAATGTTCGGTCCAGTAGGATGTATTGATATTGGCATACTGTACCGGGTCCCCGGCATGGATCATCTGCCCGTTGCCGATATAGATCCCTACATGGGTTACAGGCGTGCCCGCCGAGTAGGTGCCGGTGAAGAAAATCAGGTCTCCCGGCTGGGCGTTCTCTCTGGAAACAGGGGTGCTCATGTTGAAAAGCCCCTGGGCTGTGGAGCGTCCCACACTGGCAACACCGCTCTGATTGAGGACATAGGAAACAAAGCCGCTGCAATCAAAGCTGTTTGGTCCCGAAGCGCCGAACACATAAGGCTTTCCGAGATGTTTCTGCGCCTCCGTAATCAGCGCCGCATAATCGCCATCACCCATAGGAGCGCCGGGATATGCGGGGATTTCCGGCCCGCCCGCGCTTCCAGGGATCAGGCTGGTTCCGGTATGGTCGCCGGTATCGGTAAAATACAGGGGATTAAGGTACTGCCCATCCACCAGCACTTCCAGGTGAAGGTGCGGCCCGGTGGAATCACCGGTGCTGCCTACTTTGGCAATGACATCCCCCTGTTTGACTTCCTGCCCGGCAGACACCAGAAGTTCCGAGCAGTGGGCGTATTTTGTGGTAAGGGTCCGCCCGTCCTCCATGGCGCCCTCCAGCGCCACGATCAGCCCGTAGCTGCCTGCTTCCCCGGCCTGCGTTACCACGCCGTCATGCCCGGCCAAAATCTCCGTGCCCTGGGGCATCCCAATATCCACCGCCTTATGATAGTTCTTTTCTCCGCTGATGGGGTGGACGCGGTAGCCATAGTAGCTTGTGACATAAGGAAGCCAGTTGGTATCGCCAAACACGTTAGAGACATACTGGCGGTTGCCCTTCGTCATCATCAGGATATTAAAAAGCTGGGCCTGTTCCGTGTCCATACGGGCGGCGATCACGTCCGTAAAGGATTTGGCCGTCAGGTTGACATTGAGAATCCGCCACTCATAGGTCACTTCTACCTCATAAGTCTCGCCGGTACTGGGGTCCGTCCGGGTTTCCGTGCGGGTGCGGGTTTCCACTTCCTCCACAAATTCGAAGGAATACTGCTCGGCAAAAAGCTCCTGCAGCACCGCCTCAATATCCTCATACTGGAAGGCTTGATAGGACGCGGTGAGGAATCCCATCAGCTCAAAGGGGTTGTGCCCGATATTGCCCACATGGTAGCGGTATTCATCATAGCCGGGGTGGTCCGCTTCGGCATTGTCAATCTGCATCTGCAGGTCGGTTTCCCACTCCGTATAAACCAGCTCGGCATTGTTGATGTCCTGATCTTCCGCGGTATAGCTAGACGCCGCAATCGCGCCGGCACCGCCTGTCCCTATGCTGGAACAGGAAGAAAAGAGGGAAAAAATCAGGACGACGATCAAAAACAGGAGCGCCGCCATCAGGCAGAGGGCCGGGTGGCGGCTGGCAAAACGCCCAACCGCGCCTCCGGCTTTTTTCGTGACAGCGGCCGTTTTCCCGGCAGCCTGCCCGGTGCGCCGGGCGGTCCTGGCGGCCTTGGCGTACTCCCTTTTTAAGCGGTGCTTCTGCCACATGCGGGAAAACACATTGCTCTGCAGCTTGGGGTTGTCGTGAAGGGCCTGCTGGTAAGCCGCCCTTGCGCGGGTTTTCACCGTCTTTTTCTGCAGCCGGGCCACTTTGCGGTAAGGGGCGGTTTTCCGACGGTGGTTCAGGGCGCAAAGCCCTCCCTCCGCCACCAGCTCTGTGCGGTGGGTCGCCTCAATGCCCACGTTTTCATGCTCATTCTCATAGATCTTCTTGTGGGCATATCCGATGGCCGCGTTTGCGCCTTTTTTTACCGGGCGCAGAGGCTTGGCGCCTTTTATGTGTTCCTGTTGGGAAATCACCTCTTTTTCAAATTTTAAGCGCCGTTTGGCGTTGCCAGTGGCAGCGTCCGGCTCCACCTCCAGCCGCAGTTTCCGCCTGGCCGGAAGATTGCCTTCGGCCTGTTCCAGCTTCCGGGCGGTCCGTTCCGCCTTCTGCCGGGCTTTCACCAGCTTTTTGCCGGGGGCATCCGGCGGCAGTTCGTCCTCGGCAAATTGAAGTTTCGAGGTGCGAGGCTGCTCGGCGGCCGCTTCACTGGCGCTGCTGGACTCGGAAAACTTCTGCTGATAGCGGGTATGCCGGCTGCCAGGCTTTTCCCGTGGTTCCTCCTGCGGAGCGTCCTCATGGGACTGTGGCCGCGAATCCTCCAAAGGGGAAGCCTCCCCATTTTCCACCGGTTCCGCCTGCGGGGTGTCTCCGTCCTTCGGCCTTTGCTGCCGGGTGTGGCGGGCTTTGGCCGACAAATCCTCCAAAGAGTCAGGAGAATCCCTTGCCTGCCGCAAATCAAAATCCTGCTCCCGGCCGCTGATACGGGTTTCCTCGCCGGAAGCGGCGCCCCGTTCCACCAGCCCGTCACGGGTCATCTTGTGGAATTTCTTTTCTTTTGCCCTAAATTCTTCATCCCTTGGCAACTGCATCACCTCCCATACGCCAGGCGGTGAAGAAGGTTATCACGTCCCGGCCTCCGCGACTTCCTCCGGGCGGGTCGTCATGATCTGGTACAGGCTGGTGTCCTTCGGGAAGTGATCGACAAAGGGGATAATCACATTCCCGAAAAACAAAAGGCCCTCGCCGGGGCCGCTGTGGGTCACATAGGAAAGCTGCGTCGGGCTGATCCCAAGCTGTTTCGCCAAAATCTGCCTGTCGCCCTGGGCCTGGTTCAGCATGTAGATGAAATCCGAGTTTTCAAAGATGTTCTCGATCTCACGGGAGGCCAGCAAATCCTTCACGTTCTGCGTCAGGCCGCTTGGAATCCCGCCCCATTTTCTGAAACGCTTCCAGATCTCAACGGAAAAAGCACCGGTCTGGCCTTTGAGAAGGAGATGAAATTCATCAATATAGAACCAAGTCGTTTTATGCTTCTCCCGGTTGGCCGTAACGCGGTTCCACACGGCATCCTGCATGATAAGCAGCCCGATCTCTTTTAAGGCTTTGCCTAGGGATTTAAGCTGGAAACACAGGACGCGGTGGCTGTCCATGTCGATATTGCTCCTGTGGTTGAACACATTTAAGCTGCCGTTGACATAGATTTCAAGGGCAGTGGCGATATTCTGGGCCTCCGGCTCGCTCTGCTTGCGAAGCAGCTCATACAGGTCCCCCAAAATCGGCATATTCTCCGGGCGGGGGTCCTGCAGGTAATCCCGGTACACCAGGCGGGTGCAGCGGTCAATGATGGTTTTCTCGATAGGGGTAAGCCCATCCTTGCCGCCGATAATCAGGTCACACAAAGAGAGGACAAAATCGCTCTTTAATGTAATGGGGTTCTCGTCATCGCTGTAATCCAGGTTAATGTCCAACGGATTGATATAGTTGGAAGAAGTGGGCGAAAGGTCAATGACCTGCCCCTGTTTCCCAAAGCGTTTTACCAGCGGGCCATATTCATTTTCCGGGTCCGCGATAATGATGGAATCATCCGTCAGCAGGAACACGTTGACGATCTCGCGCTTCGCGCTGAATGATTTGCCGCTGTTATGGACGACCAGGCCGTTTTCCAGCAGGAAATTCATATAGCGGGGTACGGTAAGGTCATACACCGGCACTTTCTCCGGCAGTTTCAGCACCGATACCCGCACTGCCGTATGGCCGCCGCTCAATTTCTGGCCTTCCTTCACATCCACCGCCTGCATGTATTCCCCGGCGTCATCCATAATGAGATGGCTTTCCGTACAGCGGAAAGTGGTGCCGTCCTCCAACGTGATCTGCTTTAAGACATCCGCGTATTTTTCAACGCGAATATCCCGTGCCATGGCGGTGATAACCCGGCCGGTTTCATCATCAAAAGTCTTGACCTCGATTTCCTCTACACCGCGCGCCAGCAGTTCCTCAAAGGAGGCAGCGCTGCCGTCTGCCAAAAGAATCCGGGTAGCACCGGAAAAGCAGCCGGGCGTGCCAAGAAACAATCCATTGGGGTTTTTCAGCAGCTTGCGGTTCGCCATAATCAGGTTTGAGGAAATGGCGTTAAGGCCGTAATACAATGCCTGCCCATCCTGGAACAATTCGCAGGTGGTAAAGGGGACGAAAATAGCGGTGCTGCTGGTGGTGAGGCCCCGCTGTATCTCGATCTGGTTCTGGCCCAGCGCCAAAGAGGACATAAGGCCCTGTTCCTGCTGGTAGTCCAGGCGTTTCAACGCGCAGTTATACTTTTGGGCAATGCCGGAGGCAGCCATAATGTCGCTGAACAGCTTTTGCCTTTTCGGGGCGATGTTCTGTACCAGCACCGTTACCAAAAACATACGCTCATTCCGGGATTGCAGATCTTGAAGCAGGTTTTGGGCTTCCTCCCCGTAGGTGGCAAGGTCCGTGGGAATGATGTCCATATCATATCCGGCCCGCACCGCCTTTTTCTGTTCCTCGATCTTCATTTTCTGCAGGTCGCTCATTTTCCGCTTGATATTGCGGATCGCCGTGGCCTGGTCGATAGACTGGATATGAAGGTTGACCGTCACTGCGTCGTCCAGGTCCAGAAATTCGGCCAGCATCCGGTCCGTCAGCTCCGGCGCTAAGATCTGCAAAAAGGACATGGCGCCGGAATACTCCCCAATGCGGAAGGTCTTGCCATCCTTCGAGAAGGTAAAACTGGTGGGCGCGATAAAATCCTTTGTGGAAAGGCCGGTTTTGGCAAGGTCGCTCCAGGCAAACTTAAATTTCTCCTGGCCGCTTGGGTGGAGCTGGCTGTGCAGAAGCTCCAGCCGTTCCAGCCCGCTTAACGGGACCGCCTGGACGCCCAGGGTCTTAAAGTTGTTCAGCACATCCGTTTCCACGCGCTCCAGCCGCATTTTGGCGGTACGCAGGTCGTCCGCCTCAATGCCAAAAGTGATATACTTGCGTTTGGCAAGGCCGTTGTTGCCTTTTTCGAGCTGGTTTTTAAGCATCTCTGCGTACTCACGCCGGATGTCGTCATACTCGTCCCCCTGGGGCGGGATCGCAATGCTTTTGGAAAAGTCCTGCATATTGGCCCGCTGGTTGATAAAGGTGAGCTGGACGCTGATGGTAGAATCAAAGTAATTGAGAAAATCACAGTAATTCTCGAAAATCTGCGCCTTATCGTCCGCCTGGGCAAGCTGGTAGTTAATATCGAAAAACTGAATGGTCTTGGTGTACAGCTTATCATTGACGCGGCAGATCCCGTCCTTATAGATCTCCCGGTAGGGGATCGTCTGCTGGGCTGTCTGCGGCGCGTCCCGCTTTACTCCACTGAAAAAGCCGCCCTTGCCAGGCGGCTTTGCATGAGGCCCAGATTTTTTACCGGCCTTTTTTACTGCGGACCGGTTTTTTCGCGCCTGCTGGATGTTTGCCTGCAGGCGCTTTTCCTGCGCTTCCTGCTGTTTGGTTTTTGGCAATACTTATTTCCTCCTTCTTTGACATGATTTTATAAAAGTTCCGGGTTTTATATGGGCGCGTCTCCGGCCACAGGCGGTGACGGATCATATTTTTCAGAATCTTCTCCGCGGGCTGGCCGTCACGCTCATACATTGCCATAAAGAAAAAGGGCATCATAAGCCCGATCATCAAAAGCACCGAAGCGGTATTCCCAATCGCCGTGCGGGTGAGAAAATACACCGGCAGGCCAACCGCCCCGGCAATGCTGAAAAAAATAAGCTGCCTTTTCGTCAGATTAAAGGCAACTTTAGTCTTAACCTTCGTCAAATCTTTTGGAACCGGTACATAGGGCAAAAAATCACCTTCTTTCCTTCAAATGCCTGCCACTGTAAAAACAGGGCAGGAACAATCCTTGTTTTTTGCTTTACCGCTCTTTCTCGTGGTGCGGCTTTTTATCAGGATCACCCATGCGGGAACTCTGTTCAATAGCCTTTTGCAGCCGGTCTTTCACGGAACCGCTCGCCTGGAGCTGCAAAGGTTCCGCCTCCTGTGATAGTTCCCAAATATCTTCCGCAACTTTATCTTCCACAGGAAAGGTATCGTAGACATTTTGGGGCCATCTGCCGGATATATAGCCCAAAGGGTCATCCAGCCGGAGCAGCAGTTCGGCTTCTCCCGGCTGAAAGGTATAGTGTTCGGCCAGATAGGTATAAACTTCCTGGACAGTCGCAATTTTCCTCGCGTTTGCGACCAGCGCGCCCGTACTGAGAAAATCCAGCTTTTCCATGTAGGCAAAATAATTCTGGCCCAGGCGTTTTATCAGTTCTGCTTTTGGATCTGCCTGGGCCGGAGGAAACCGGTCAAATTTATGGTATGCGCCGATTTTCTCCAACAGTTCGCAGATAGGAAAGCTATGGGTATGGGTGTTTTCCTCTTTGCACCAGCGGGCAACTTCCAACGGGTCCTGAAACGACAGCAGAGCTTCCACCTCTGCCGGGGTAAAAGGATGTTCCACTTTCAAATAGTAATGAAGCTGGGCGAGATCCTGCAGCTCATAAATACTGCCAATGTCCTGTGAGTCCAGCAAATCCGCATGGACTTTCAGGCAGTCATCCAAGCGCTCCATCAGCAACCGTTTCGCTTCCTGTTCCAAACTCAAATTTCCTCCTTTCCCGCCGGGAGGGTGATCGTGCAATCGACCTCATTGCCCCAGACATCCCATCCCGGCGTTTTCTGACGGGCAAAAAGCTCTACCCTGGGCTGGTCGCCCATCAGCTTGACGATCTTATCCCGTACAATATCCGGCTTTTTGCTGTGCTGCTCGATATGGGAAATGACAAACTGATGGATTCCGGCGCTCTGCCGTTTCGGATGGCCGCGGGTAGCCAGAAGGCACACTTCCGCGTTAGAGCGCGTCCAGAACCCCATGCCGTAAAACCAGGTGTCCGCTTTGCGGTTTTGTTTCAGCCACAGGAAAGCCAGTGTTTTATACTGGAATCCCCAGGCGTCTATGACACGGAACGCTTCTTTAAGCTGGGGAAATGTACCCCAAAGAAAAAGCGCGCTGTCCTTGGCCGCAAGGTCCGCAACCGGAAGCGCGCAGATTTCTTCAATACTCATTGTGGGATAGTGGTTTTCCGCAACCCCGTGGCCCCGCTTCATATCGTAACGCCAGGGAGGGTCCGCATAGATGATCCCGTATTTTTTAGTCTCCGGCATCAGCGGGAGGGACCGTCTTTGGCGGCGGCTGCCTTTACCGGCTGGCTTTTCACTTTACCGGCGTTCTCTTTCAGCGCCCCGGTCAGCGAAGGCTTTTCCGCGGCGCCTTTCGTAGCCTCCAAAGTCGCCTGCAGGTTTTCAATAGCCGCGCCGTATCCTTCAATCAGCGCCTCATTGAGCTGGCGGCGAAAATCTGCCGTCACCGGCCAGCAGACATCCCTCCAGTTCCCTTTGTTGTCCTGGGTGGAGGGCATATTGACATACAGCCCCTTTTCGCCGGAACAGATCCGAAAGCCGTCGATCTTAAAACAGCCCCCGATGGTGACGTTGGCGTAGGCCAGCAGGTTTCCCATAGGAGCGATAGGCCGGATACGCACATCCAGCTTGAAAGGCAGGTCCCCGTTTGTTTCCGGGACAGTGGGATTTGCAGCAGTATTGTTATTACTCATAAAATGTCTCCTTTACTTTTTAAAACATACGTCAGTGTGCATTGAAAATAGATTTGGATAGCGAACCTGTCTTAAACAGGGCAAAGGCCAGCAGCACCGTATAGCCTGCTGTGCCCCAGATTGCGGCGTGTACGCTGCTGGAAGATGGGATGGATTGGACCAGCACCGCGTAAATCGCAACGCAGATCAGGATAAGGAATCCCTGAAAGCCAAGGGCGAACAGGGAGCGCAGGTAATTGGTCCCCATCGCGCCCCATTCGCGGTTGGCAAGTGTGGAAAAAGGAATCGGCGCAATGCTCACGGTCAAATAAATTTCTATCATTCTTCCGTAAACGATCACAAAAATCACGATAGACAAAATCCACATGCACAGGTTGATGATATTGGTTTCCAGCCACAGGCCGATCAGCTCCCAGATACCCATGGCTTGAAGCTGTGTTTCCAGGTCGGCCATGGACGCGGCCACATCCAGATTTCCGTTGATGATCCCCGCGCTGTTCGCCACAACCGTCTGCGCCACATCGAATACGGCCATCACAATCGTAAAACAGTTGGTGAGCAGATAGGTGGCAACGAAGGTCTTGAACACCCACTTAAAGATGTTGAAGGTGTCAAATTCGTGCATATTGTTTTTCTCAAGAATCATCTGGATCAGCTCATACACCAGCACGAAAGTTAAGATCATACCGGCAATGGGCAGCACTACCGTTTCCGATAGCGTCTGGATCATACTGAAAACACCGCCATTCCAGCCCTGGGGCGTCTGGCCTACCTGCGCGGCCACATCGGTTACTTGGTTGTTGACCGATTCAAAGATTCCTGTAAATTGTCCTGTGATGGCGTCGATTAAGCCCTGTTTTATCCAGTCTGTTATCCAGCCAAATAACCAGTCCATGGACGATTAGAACAAGCCCGACAGAAGCGGAATCAGTGTCATCCCTACCACTGCGATACCGCCGCCAGCCATGAGCTGTTT
>UMGH01004591.1_pt1 | contig 64305 bp, 42 predicted proteins | sample 1965231 | NCBI WGS metagenome assembly UMGH01 (sample SAMEA4836068, study PRJEB28245) | human gut metagenome | biome: gut microbiome; material: fecal sample | place: Denmark | collected 2008 | reverse complement strand
GTGTGTGCTCTTATTTGAGCTTTGCGATGACGGTCTTGTCTCCGGTGGTGCTTTGTCCCATCTTCACGCACACCTCCGTGCCGAGCGGCAGATATACATCCACTCTTGAACCGAATTTGATGAATCCAAGATGCTCGTCGATGTAGCAGTCTTCTTCCGGCTTCGCGTATGTCACGATTCTTCGTGCCACGGCTCCCGCAATCTGTCTGCACAGGATTTCCGTGCCGTCTTCGGTCTCAAGCATTATGTCAGCGTGCTCATTCTCCTCGCTTGCTTTTGGTAGCCATGCCTTGTGGAAGTTTCCGTTCTGATGGTGAACGAATTTCACTTTGCCGTCAACGGGAAACCAGTTGGCATGCACGTTGAAAAGGCTCATGAATATGCTTATCATTAGTCGCTTGTCGTGGAAATAAGTGTTTTCCTCAACCTCTTCGATAACCACAATCTTTCCGTCGGCAGGTGCTACTACCACCTTGTCGGTGTCGCCCTCGAAATATCTTTTTGGGCAGCGGAAAAAGTTCAGCACTATGGCATAGACGATTCCGAAGACGCCGACAAAGCTCCAGAAAGCCGCTTTGCAGTCTACATAGAACCAGAGTATTGCAGCGACGGCGACGACGAAAATCGCCCCGTAGAGCAGCGTGTCTGTTCCTTCTCTATGTATTCTTACGTTCTTCAGTTTTTTTATTTTCTTACCCATAGTATTTCGTCGTAAAATAGAAGCTTGTTTTTAAAGCATCTGCAAAGATACCGCTTTTTTGCGTATTTCGCAAATTTTGTTCTTATTCTTTTGCCATTTCATGGATAAAGCGTAACTTTGAGCCACTTTTATAGCAAAAAGTAAAACAGAAAACTTAACCACCTTATACTCAGCGATGCAGGATTTCATACATTTACACGTACATACATATTACAGTATCCTTGACGGACAGTCAAGCGTATCGAAGCTCGTGGACAAGGCCGTTGCCAACGGCATGAAGGGAATGGCGATAACCGATCACGGTGACATGTTCGGAATCAAGGAGCTGTTCAACTATTGCAACAAGGTGAACGGCAAGCTCCGCGACGAGGGCAAGCCTGAATTCAAACCCATCTTCGGTTGCGAGATGTATGTGGCGCGCCGCAAGAAGTCAGACCGCAGCGACCCAAAGGTGGACAAGAGCGGCTACCACCTGATAGTGCTCGCCAAGAACTACAACGGATACAAGAACCTGATAAAGCTCGTTTCCCGTGCATGGGTAGACGGATTCTACATGCGTCCGCGAACCGACCGTGAGGACCTGGAGAGATATCATGAAGACCTCATCGTGTGTTCGGCATGTATCGCCGGCGAGGTGCCGGCAAAAATCCTGCGCGACGACATCGAGGGAGCACGTGAGGCGATAGAGTGGTATAAGCGGGTGTTTGGCGACGACTACTATCTGGAGCTGCAGCGGCACGAAGTGAAAGATCCCAACCAGAGGGCAAACCGAGAGACATTCCCGCTGCAGCAGAAGGCGAACAGGGTGATACTGCAGCTTGCCAAAGAATACGGCATAAAGGTGGTATGTACCAACGACGCCCATTTCGTGGACAAAGACAATGCCGAGGCACATGACCATCTGCTGTGTCTATCCACCGGCCGCGACCTCGATGACCCCAACCGTATGCTCTACTCCAAGCAGGAGTGGTTCAAGACCCGTGAGGAGATGAACGAGGTGTTTGCCGATGTGCCGGAGGCGCTGTCTAACACAATTGAGATTCTCGACAAGGTGGAGACATACTCCATCGACCATGCCCCCATCATGCCATTCTTCCCCATCCCCAAAGAGTTCGGAACAGAGGAAGACACACGCCGTAACATCACGCCGGAACAACTATACCATGAGTTTACCTCAGACGAGAACGGCGAGAATCCGCTGCCGAAAGATGAGGCAGACAAGAAGATAAAAAAGCTGGGAGGCATCGACAAGCTTTATAGGATAAAGTTTGAGGCAGACTATCTTGCCAAGCTCGCCTACGACGGAGCAAAGGAACGCTACGGCGATCCGTTGTCGAAGGAAGTGCACGAACGAGTGAAGTTCGAACTGCATATCATGAAGACGATGGGATTTCCGGGATACTTCCTCATCGTGCAGGATTTCATCAACTCGGCACGCGACGAGCTGGGAGTGATGGTGGGACCGGGACGTGGATCGGCAGCAGGATCCGTCGTGGCATACTGTCTGGGCATCACCAAGATAGACCCGATGAAATACGACCTGCTGTTTGAGCGTTTCCTCAACCCCGACCGTATATCGCTCCCCGATATCGATACCGACTTCGACGATGACGGACGAGGCAAGGTGTTGGAATGGGTGGAAGACAAATATGGCCACGACAAGGTGGCGCATATCATCACATACGGAACGATGGCGACGAAGAACGCCATCAAAGACGTGGCGCGAGTGGAGAAAGTGCCGCTTGCCGAGGTGAACGCCCTCTGCAAGCAGATACCTGACAAGCTGTCGGATTCAGAAGGAAACTCGCTGAAGATGAACCTTCCGAACGCCATCAAATGCGTGCCGGCGCTGAGAGAGGCAGAGGCTTCTCCAGACCCGCGAATGCGCAACACCATAACTTATGCCAAGATGCTTGAGGGCACTGTGCGTGGCACAGGTATCCATGCCTGTGGCACCATCATCTGCCGCGACGCCATCAGCGACTGGGTGCCGGTGTCAACGGCAGAAGACAAGTCGGACCCTGGCCACAAACTGCTCTGTACGCAATACGACGGACACGTGATTGAGGAGACCGGACTCATCAAGATGGACTTCCTCGGACTGAAGACCCTATCCATCCTGAAAGAGGCAGTGGAGAACGTGAAGCTTCACCGGGGCATAGACATAGACCTCGATACTATCCCTATCGACGACCCGGAGACATATCAGCTATACAGCGAAGGACGCACCATCGGAACTTTCCAGTTTGAGTCTGCCGGAATGCAGAAATACCTGCGCGAGCTGCATCCCACGACATTCGAGGACATCATCGCCATGAACGCCCTCTACCGTCCGGGACCAATGGACTACATCCCATCCTTCATCGCCCGTAAGAACGGTAAGGAAGAGATAAAATACGACATCCCTTGCATGGAGAAATACCTGAAAGACACCTACGGCATTACGGTGTATCAGGAGCAGGTGATGCTTCTTTCCCGTCAGCTCGCCGACTTCACCCGAGGCCAGAGCGACGCCCTGCGTAAGGCGATGGGAAAGAAGAAGAAAGCCATCGTAGACCAGATGAAGCCGATGTTCATCGAGGGCGGAAAGAAAAACGGCCACGACCCGAAGGTGCTCGAGAAAATATGGGCAGACTGGGAGAAGTTCGCCAGCTACGCCTTCAACAAGTCGCATGCCACCTGCTACTCATGGGTGGCATATCAGACGGCATATCTCAAGGCACACTATCCTGCCGAATACATGGCCGCCAACATGAGCCGAAACCTTGCCAACATTACCGAAATCACGAAACTCATGGATGAGTGTAAGGCGATGGGAATAGAGACCCTCGGACCCGACGTGAACGAGAGCCGCAATAAGTTCAGCGTGAACAAAGGCGGAGCCATCCGTTTCGGACTCGCCGCCATCAAGGGTATGGGAGCGGCAGCTGCCGAATCGCTGATTGCCGAGAGAGAGAAAAACGGACCTTACAAGGATATCTTCGACTTTGTGCAGCGAGTGAACCTCAGCGCCTGCAACCGCAAATGCTTCGAGAGCTTGGCGCTCAGCGGAGGCTTCGACAGCTTCGGTATAGACCGAGAACGATATTTCGCACAGAACGAGAAGGGAGAAAACTTCTTCGATACGCTGCTGCGTTTCGGACAGGCATACCAGGTGTCAAAGCAGCAGGCAAGCAACAACCTCTTCAGTATGTTTGCAGATGAAGAAGTGGAAATCGCAACGCCCAAGATTCCTGAGTGTGAACGGTGGAGCGACATAGAGAGACTCAACCGCGAGCGCGACCTCGTGGGCATCTATCTCTCGGCGCATCCTCTCGACAGCTATGCCGTGGTGCTCGAAAACCTTTGCAACACGAAATGTCCGGAGGTGGCAGACAAAAAGGAACTGATGGACCGTGGCGACATCACCGTAGGAGGTATCGTGACCAACGTCCGTGAGTCGATGACAAAGAAAGGTAAACCATGTGGCTTTGTCATGCTCGAAGATTTTGAAGGCTCTGGTGAGATTGCTCTTTTCGGAGAGGCGTGGGGACGTTGGAGGGGAATGTTCTCCATCGGGGCATCGGTGTATATCAAGGCACAGATAACCCAGATGTATGCCGGCAGCAATTTCTATGATTTCAATATCTCCGATATTCAGTATCTGCAGACCGTGAAGGACAAACGTATCGAGAAGCTCACCATAGTCATCGATTCGCATAAAATATCCACTACGCTCGTCACAGACCTGTGTCAGAAACTCTCAGCTGATCCAGGCCCGACGCATGTCTATGTGCAGCTCGACAGCATTGAAGACCGTCGCAGCATCACCATGCGCTCGAAGGGCATGAGTGTGAACGTGACTAAAGATCTGTTGTCTTTCATCAAGGAGAACGAAGCGTTGGAATATCATATAAATTGAAAAATATTGATAAAAAGCTTCGCATCTCATAAAAAAGAGCTAAATTTGTGGCGCAATTTGAATGCAGGTCATACGCGGAGGCTGTGGCAACCCATGGAAAGCACCTTGGATAAACAGGGAAATGCCGGTTGTGGCAGCCAGGGGTGATGACATGCGGAGTATGAAAGACATCCTTAGAATTTAATAACAAGAACAATAAAACAAAAATAAAATGGAAGTAACAATCACCTCAGAGAACTTTGAGAGTTTGAAGAATGGCGAGCAGCCATTAGTAGTGGATTTCTGGGCAACATGGTGTGGACCATGCCGTGCCATCGCTCCTTTCGTGGCAGAGCTTGCAGAGGAGTACGACGGCAAGGTAGTAGTAGGCAAGTGTGACGTTGAGGCTAACGACGACATCGCTATGGAGTATGGCATCCGCAACATCCCGACTCTGCTGTTCATCAAGAACGGCGAGGTCGTTGACCGTCTCGTTGGCGGACAGTCTAAGGCTGCTATCCAGAAGAAGTTCGAGACTCTGCTCTAAGCAGATTGTAATGCTCCTTTGCCTGTCGGTATTGTAGGCTGGATGGGCAGGAGAAAAGGAATTATCGTTCCATATCGCTGTTGATATAGCGGTATGGAACGATTTTCTTTTTCCTGTAAATTATTTAGTCAATATGCTTGTAGATGTAAATATTTTGTCCTATCTTTGCATTTGAATAAAAAATGGCTGTCATACTATGGCTTTACGTATAGTATGACATATAGGATTTGGATTTGATCGGGTAAATATAGGTGGGCTTTTAAGGTAAAAGCAACAACCGTCGGTAGCATTCATAACGTTGCTTCCGGCGGTTTTTATTTTGACCGATTTTTTTTAAACCATTGGCGGCATCACGCACACTTGAAATATTCTGACATAATTATATTAATGAAGATTGATGATAACAAATGATTTTATCTGAAAACCCCATAAATATGAATCTAAAAACAATAGAACAATTACTGCAAAACGCTCAGATTATATTACAGAAAGATAAGGCTGAGAAGAAAGAGCATGAGGCCAGAGGTGAATATTTCAATGTTTTTGAAAATTTACACTTTACGCGTCCAGAGGAGCATCTGCATACACCTATCCTACGGATGCTTCTTGATAAGAATGCCAATCATGGTGTAGAAGATCGCTTTTTAAAGGCTTTTATAGATATAGTTGTACGGAAATTGAATCCTAATTTTCAATATGATATTACCTCAAGCAATATTGAATATAAAGACAAATATATTGGTGAAATAAAAATATCAGAAGATGGAAAGTCAACAGGAGGAGAGATTGATATCTTTATTAATGATGATAAAGGACATGCTATCATCATAGAAAACAAATTTGACAGATATGGCAATCCTGCCCAGGAACAGCCAAGGCAACTTGAACGATATTACAATTACGGAAAGGAACAGTATGGGGAGAACTTTATCTTGATCTATCTCACGCCTTCCGGTCAAAGTGCCTCTGAGTATTCTACTGATCCTAATAAAATAGCATACCATACTCTGAGTTATGATCCATCGGATGAAAAGCCCAATATTATATCTTGGCTCAATAAGTGTTTGGAAATATCTAAACACTGCCCTCGTATTCACGAAGTAATAAAACAATACATAACCTATATAATGAATACAAGACAGATTATGGAAGATAAATATCAAAAAGAATTATTAGATCTATTACTTGCACCAGAAAATATAAATGCGACTCTTGGAATCTTACGTAATGTACAAAATATTAAAGAGACAATAAGAAGAGAGTTCTGCAATGAGTTGGTGTATTTGGCTGGTGAATATGGTCTTGAACTTAGAGAACCATATGATACAAATATTGTTACTTGGGATAAAGATAATGGGTGGATGGTTTTCGTAGGAAAAAATAAGCATCAATCACAGGTCGGATTTGTGGTTGGAAATTTCTCAAGAACAAATAAAGACTATAGCGGAATGTTATATGGGTTGTCTATTATTAATGGGGATTATTCAAATATAGAAGAGTTGAAGAATATCTTTAAGATTAACTCAACCATTCCTGATGAGCAATCTTTGTTCTCTGTAGAGAAAGATCCTTCTAAACTTGGTGATAACTGGAATGAATTTCCTTTCGGATTTTCGTATTTATGTGGTGAAGAAAGAGACTGGAAGAAAAAATGGTATGATTGGGATGACATTCAGACTTTGGAAGATATGCGCAATGGTAAACTGCTTAAATTCATGAGAAGCCGCTTTGAAATACTAAAAAAGAATGGTGTCATAGAAAAGCTATAGAGTGACCTAATATTATTTCATTATAAAATGGAGTTGTGCCCACAGTTGGCATAGCTCCATTTTATTTTTGTACTGTATTTATGATTATAAAGATATAAGCATTAATAAAATGGAAAAAATCGCACTTGAATCTTTGCGACTGATAGCAGCAGATTATGTTAGTCAGCAAGTAATCGATGAGCTTCGTTCTGAAGGAATATATTCAATAAAGAACAGCCCAAATGTACATGTTAATGTCGTGCTGGTGTCTACCGACAAAGGAGCCGATAACGTTAATGAAATCTTAGAAACACATGCACGTACAAGAAGAAATGTCGTAATAAAAACGAATCCTGGACTCTGTATCAAAGAAGAATCTGACATTGTCTCTATATTGTCTTTTCAGGCAGATAGCAATCCATACCTCGAATTGAAGAAGTTTCTGCAACTGTATAATATATGTATAGAGAAGCATAGTATGGTATGCTTTGATTTGTCTGATTTCTTAATACTTATAAGAGGAAGGAACGTAATATCTACCCACTCGTATGTGTATAAAAAAGACATAACAGATGCTCTTGCACATCTAAAGTCTATATGTATAAAAGAAAATGGCAGATATCTTTTGGCAATTACCATAGCTAACTATGACAATAATGAGATGGAGAAGATGATGCTTCCTGTAAGTGACTATATGGAATCATTCCCGGATAAGAACATATTTAATTTTACAATCACGGAAGCTACACCGAAAACATTAACTTTATTCACATCAATACCTTGTAGCAGTATGAACAAAAAAGACACACCGAAGTAATATCTTTGAAGTCGAAACGTTATCTATAAAAGTAATATACGAATATGGCACTTAATCAAACCAACAAACTCGTGTGGATTGTGGAGACCATTTATCGGGCACATAAGATTTCATTCGAGGAACTGAACCGCCGTTGGATGGACAATGTGGATTTGAGTAGAGGTGAGGAGATGTTGAAGCGCACTTTCCACAAGTGGAAGTGGAATATCTTCGAAACCTTCGGTCTGTCTATCGACTGTGAGAAAGCGGCTCCTTATAGGTATTACATTGCCAATGAGGATGACATGAAGAGTGGAAGTATTGGAAATTGGCTGCTCAGTACGCTATCGGTGAGTAATTTTCTCCTTGAAAGCAAATCAATAAAGAACAGGATAATCCTTGAAGATGTGCCAAGTGGTAGGGAATATTTGGAGCTAATAATAGATGCGATGAAGAAGAACCGCTTCATTCATATCAACTATTTTAGCTACTGGAAAGGTGACACGCGCGACCATTACGTGATGCCATTGTGCATAAAGCTATTCCGTCAGCGCTGGTATTTGGTGGGGCGTCATTGGCCTGCTGGCAGGGACATTGTCTTCTGTCTTGACCGTGTTAAAGACTTCCGTCTTTCGAGCCACACGTTTGAATATCCTGAAGAGTTCAATCCACAGGAATACTTCAATGGTTGTATAGGTGTAATTCCTGGCGATGGCACCGACATTGAGAAGGTAAAAATCAAGGTCAGTGCCAGTCAGGCTAACTACCTGCGCGACCTTCCTCTGCATGAGTCACAACAAGAGACTGAGCAAACAGATGAATACAGCATCTTTGAACTGAATGTCCGCCCGACATTCGACTTCCAACAGGAACTGTTATGGAATGGTGAAAACCTTGAAGTGTTAGAACCGCTTTGGCTACGTAAGGAGATTGCAGGAAAAATAAAGAGAATGTGGAACAAGTATAAGGAATAATGATAGATCGCCGCCCGTTGCGGCTATGATTTATCAAACCATCACCACGCTCTGGCAGATGCAGAAGCCTGCGCATGGATAGCAAGAGAGATACTATAATTGTACATGCAAAATTCTTACTAAAATTATTAATATAACAAATATGACAGAAAATATAATTGAATTGAAATCGGTTTGCAATCTCCTTGGGCTGAAGTTCTTCATTCCAAGTTATCAGCGTGGCTACCGATGGAATGACCAGCAGGTGGAAGATCTACTGAATGACATCAACGACTTCAAACCGGATAGTGTCAATAACTCTGATGAGGGAACTTGGTACTGTCTACAGCCGTTGGTGGTTAAGAAGGTGAAAAGATCGGATTCACATTGTGACGAAGCGAATGAGGAAGATAATTGGTATGAAGTGATTGATGGACAGCAACGATTAACCACGATTTATCTAATCATTCATTATTTCAATGAGATGTGGAATGGAAAGCGTAAGACTACATTACCAACAATCAGCTATGCAACGAGAAATGATAGTTATAATTTCTTGAGAAGTCTGGAAATTGATGAAGCCCAAGAAGCAGTAACACCAGGAAAAGAATTCAGAGAGTATATTGACTACTTTTATATGAAGCAGGCCTACAGCACAATTCACAAATGGGCTTGCAAACAGGGCGATACTTTTGACAACAATGATTTCCAATCCAAGTTTATCCATCGCACAAGGGTGATTTGGTACGAGACCATAGATGAAGACCCCATCAAAGTCTTCACTCGTCTTAACATCGGGAAAATTTCGCTCACGAACGCAGAACTTATCAAGGCTCTGTTTATGAATCGTTCAAACTTTCGGGTCTCAGATGTCAATTACCTGAAATTGAGGCAGCGAGAAATATCAAGTGAATGGGACAACATTGAATATACGTTGCAAAATGATGAGTTCTGGCTGTTCTTAAATGAAAAAGGCTATAGCCGCCCTACGAGAATAGACTTTATTTTTGACTTGATTTGCGAACATAACGAATTAACACTCTGCGAAGAGAAGTACTGCCAAATAGGTTCTGATGACTATAGAACTTTCCGATACTTCTACGAATATTTCAATTCAGCGCAATCGGATATAGAAAAATGCTGGAATGAAGTGAAAGCGTATTTTCAAACTTTCAAGGAATGGTATGATGATTTGGAACTCTATCACTATGTGGGTTATTTAATCATATATGGACATACTATTTCCGACCTTGTCGCTGAATGGAATAATGCTATAGATAAAGCTTCTTTCGTAAAGTCATTAAAGCAGATGGTTAAAGCCGAGATAGACAAGTGTCCTGGAATTGATTTTCAATACAACGTAGATGGTAGTAACAAAGGAAGGAGTAAACCTATCCTTCTTTTCCATAACATACAGACAATTGTTAATCAGAACAAGAATAACCTTGACAACTCAAAGTATCAGATAGGAGTATTTTACAAATTCCCATTTCACCTTTATAAAATTGAAAGTTGGGACGTGGAGCACATCAACTCGAACACGACTAACGAAGAAGATGATACGATGACACAAGAGCAATGGCTTTTGAATGTTTATCTAAGTGCGGAAAATAAGATCCAGTCAAAAATAATTGACTTCTTTGCCAAGGACAGTGAAGAACAAAGAAATAAACTATTTGATGAAATTAAAAAACATTTTCACCAAGCTGAAAACTGGACTCCAGAGGAAAAGAACAAAATCTGGAACTATACTTTATTGGACTCTTCGACCAATAGAAGCTATGGCAACGCTCTATTCTCAGGAAAGCGCCGCGTTATAATCGGCAAAGACAAAGGTGTAAAAATTTCAATTCCAAGGTTTACCAGAGATAGAAGGTTAGAGTTTACAGCTGAAAGCAAAGCGGAATCATGTTTTGTACCTCCTTGCACAAAGCAAGTTTTTATGAAATACTATTCGGCAATCATGACCGATGCCAACTACTGGACAAAAGAAATAGATGCTGTAGGTTATTTAAGAGACATCAAGGAATGTATTAACAAATTAGATAATTGAAAAAATGGCAAACAAAACAACTTTCTGGAGTTTTCTGAAAAACAACTATATAGAGATTCCAATAATTCAACGCGACTATGCACAAGGAAGATTGGGAAAAGAGAATCTTCGCAAAAATTTCTTAGGTGACTTGAAAAGGGCTTTGGACAAGGAGCCGCCATATAAAGAAACGGAAATGAAGTTAGACTTTATCTATGGAACTACGGATAACGACAGGCTCAATCCACTGGATGGTCAGCAACGCCTCACCACCCTCTGGCTGTTGCATTGGTACATAGCTTTACGCGCTGACATGTTGAACGAAGATAACTGCGCAATCCTAAAGAAATTCACATACGAGACAAGAATCTCATCCCGAGAGTTTTGTCGGAATTTGTGTATTCCAAAAAATTTTGAAAACTTCTGTAGCAGCGACATTGTAGGATTTATCACAAAACAAACATGGTTTTATTCTGCATGGAAGCAGGATCCAACTATTCAATCGATGTTTAGGATGTTAAGTGGCACTAAAATTTCAGACAAGAAAGGAGAAAATATCACAGACGGAATTGATGAATTATTCGATGATGACAAGTGTGTGGATACATTTGTTGCCTACTGGAACATATTGACAGATGATACATTGTGCCCCATTGTATTTTATAATCTTCCGCTTAAAGACTTTGGTCTTACTGATGACCTATATATCAAGATGAATGCGCGTGGCAAGCAACTAACCAGTTTTGAGAATTTCAAAGCTGATTTAATTGGCTACATGACAAAATGTTCTGAAGAAGCATTTGAGGATAAACAGAAAAGTCAATGGGAACTTCTTTTAGATACCCGAAAAGGTCTTCCCATCAAGTTTGACACAGACTGGACAGATATCTTTTGGGCTAACAGGTCATGTGGCATAAAAGACAAAAATGGCAAAGGCATTAAATCCAAGTCAAATCATATTGATGAAATATTTTTCGCATTTCTGAACAGATTCTTTTGGAATGAATTGTTTATAGCGAGGAAATCGGACAATCCTTCACAGTTTTTACTTGACATGGGTAAAGGCAATGAGAATTCCGTGCAAGAGAATGAAAACGCTTCATACAGATATCTCAACGATTCCGCCAATCGCAACCCAAATGACTACGATACTAAAATTGCATACCAAGGTCTGGACGAATACAAATATGATAATGGCGTCATACCTATTGAGTTCTTTTTGAAATTGCAAAGAGTCTTGAACAACTATTACATATTCTCCCAAAATTGCACATTGCCCACTTGCCCATGGGATAGCAGTTTCAGGTTCATACCTCAATATGTAGAGGATGAAAATTCCGACAATATAGAAATCAGCAATAATGCGAATGAAAAGATACTCAGAGTTTCCACGCTAAATCAGGTACAAAGGATAGTTTTCTTCGCCATATGCAAGTATTTCGACCACGATGACACTGTTGAAGACAGTATGGATTCAATGAAAAGATGGATACGAGTCATTTGGAACCTAATTTCCGGAGAAGGCGAAGATGGTCGTCCGCAAATTAGAAGTTCTGTAGCTATGCGAACTGCTATAGAACACATAGAGAGACTTGATGCTCATGATGTTTACAACAGTTTGAACTGCATGCCGTTTGACGAGAGAACTTCAGATTTCTCTAACAGATGGAATGAAGAGATTAACAAAGCAAAACAAATAGTGTGTCAAGAAGTGCGTAGCGACGGGAAAACCTGGGAGGAGGTCATCACAGAAGCTGAACAATATGCTTTTTTCAGAGGAAGCATACGCTTCCTGTTTCAAGACGAAAACGGGCAGGTGGATTGGAGAAGGTTTGACGAAAAATGGAAAAATGCAAAAAACTTCTTTCTACAAACGCCTGAACAAAACAATGCGATGCAAGAACCATACCGCAATGCGGATTTACTAAAGTCTATGATCAGTTGGTTTACATCTGAGACTTTTCAAAAGGTATTATGGTGGAACCACAGGACGTTCAACAATAAGCCAGAGACTTGGCTGTATTACCTTTTGAACAACGATAATTGTAAAGCCATACACCACCTCATGCTTGGCGAGACAAACACCCCTGATACATTTGAGAAATCTTCCGATTTTAACGAACGAACGGTTTATATCCTCGCAACCACATCATTGTTGGATTTCGTGATAACTCAGATTCCCAGTTCTTGGATTCGTAACTACCACAATCACATAGCAATTTTCCCAAGTGGAAAAGGTATATTCTTGAATGCCGAGAAAAGAGACAGTTTGCTGTCCTCGACAGAACAGATAGGAATAAGGGAGGTGCATATAATCCCTGAAACTACATTGCTCTATGGTTCGGATATCAATTTTACATTCAACAACCATAATTTCCAGTGGTACCGCAACGATTTCGTGTATATAATGGATGAGAATTGGAATTATGCGATTAAAGATGAGAAAGCTCAAGAGGAAATGGATAAATACTATTGTCGCAGTACACGCGATATACAAGACAGTACCGGTTTAATACAAAAGCTAACAGAATTAATCAATATTTATTCTAACAAGCTGTTGTGACACAAGATATTTCATCAGGCGCAGTGAAGCCTCTTCTACAGAATAACGTTTACATAAACATGGGAGCCTTCGATGCAAAAGCATCGGGGGCTTTTTCATTTACGTGTCTATGAAAGTGCAGAAGGAGTCGCCTGGTTTGCTTCATTTCAAAGAAAAAGAACATATTATCTACCGTGGAATTTTTATTTCCTTATGCAAATAGTTAAAAACACAACAATATTGTTTATCTTTGAGGCTTATGCAAAGAGTGGCGGTAAAGTCGTGTTGGTTGAACAACATGTATAGGTTAATTTGTGCCCCAAAATCCTCAATACATTGAGGCCCCATGTTTGGTGCAAGAACAATGTTCTTTCTGTGAAAGATGCAATGGAAGAGAGCGCATGTAGTGTTGGTGTGCACCAAAGGCACGAACAACAATTCGTTGCATGGGTATATCCTCGTCTATTACTACGCCGAAGAAGCTGGAGAAATAGTCCTTGGCATTGAAGTCGCAAGGGAACTTAAAATGATGTTTCCCATATACAGCATGCGGCAATCTCTGCTAAGGAGATGTCTGCTCTATTTGGCACTACCACTTTTTGGCCTATAATGGCTTCTGTTTTTTGCTATACGTGACTTATCAAAGTCTTCAATGATAATTTCTCTACCAAGAGAATCTTCCCAAGGGTTGCCATCCAAACATGCAGAAACTGTAATTCTTGATTCATCTGTGTCAGAACCAGTCTGAGGAACCATCTCTACATATATGTCAGAGCCAGTCTCACTTTTGGGTGACGGAACAAGATGGTGCAAATAGTCGTAGTGCATCTTGAACCATGCCAAAGACCTTCCCTCTGCATAACTTTTCGACAAGAATGGCGCAATCTCGTCAAACGATACCTTGTGTAATAATTCGTACAATGTCATATCTCAAGTTTTTATCGTTGTTTGCCGGCAAAGATATTGACGTGCTGACTCAATTATCAATACAGGTTAATTGTTTCTTATAAAAAACTCACAAAAACAGAAGTTTTTTCAACCTGTGCTAATAATTGGCATACCTTCATAATACTTTTGCCGCAACATTAAAGATACAGTTATGAAAAAGTCTACAAAATATGAAAGTGCTGTAAAGGATGCGAAGACATTGGAATCCGTCATTCCGAAACAGCTTGCAGAATACACGACAAGGGCATTAAGTAAACTAAACGAAGCGCTTGGGGGCGATGTCGGCGGATATGTAGCAAACAGACTGCACATGAGCCATGAGGAACTGAGGGAAGCATTGGCCGCCGAGCAAATCGATGGTGTTGCATTGGCCATTTACAATATAGAGAAACGTGGACAGTCGGTAGTCATAGGTGACCAAACGGGTATAGGCAAAGGCCGACAAGCTGCTGCCATGATACGCTATGGACTGTTGTCTGGCTATCTGCCAATATTCTTCACCGACCGATATACCCTGTTCAGCGATATGTACCGCGACTGTAAAGCGCTTGGCATTAAGGAGGCACGACCACTGGTGGTGAATGCTGGTGTGTCGGTTGTCGACTTTGACCATGTGGTTGAGCAGAAAACGACATGTACGTCCGACGAGATATGGTCTCCCGCAGACGAAGAAGATAACGAAAAGTATGAGGCAGAGCGCATGGCGCTCTACCAGAAACAGTATGAGGTGGTGTACAAAGCTCCCAAGAAATCTGTCCTTCAAGAAATATTTATAAAAGGTGAACTGCCACAGGATGCCTTCGACTATCTCATGATTACCTACTCCCAACTGAAAGATGCCAAACGAGACATGACACGTCTCAACTTCCTCATGGCGTTGTGCGAGCAACATCGTGTGCTGTTCATCTTCGACGAAGCCCACAAAAGCAGCGGAGTGAACGCTGGCAAAGCATCGGTTATCACACAAGGCATAAACATGATTCTTGAAGAAACGCCACAGACCCAATGCGTGTTTCTTTCTGCCACCTTTGCCAAGCGCCCGGAATGTCTGCTCACCTTCATGAGACGCACGACCCTGAGTGCCTTGGCTACAGAAAACACGCTCAAGGATGCCTTGCATTGTGGTGGAGTGCCCATGCAAGAATACGTTTCATCTTGTTTGGCTGCCGAAGGACAAATGATCAGGCGCGAGCACTCTGGCGAGGGCTTGCCTACTCCTGTCTATACATATCTTGATGAAGACCTCGACGTACATGGTGAGCAGTTTGACAAGGTGATGTTCTTCTTCCGTGAAATAGTAAAACTCTCTACAATGGTTCGCACAATGGTTAATCATGCCCTTATGTACAACGTGCTTCTACCCTTCAAATGCTATCCCACAAGAGCACAACTTTTCTATATCAACAAAGTGTTGTTGCTTTCCTTGAAAGCGAAAAAGGTGGCACAAGCCGCCATTGAGAATGTAAGGCAAGGAAGAAGTGTGGTGATTGGCATGAGCGACACGCTTGAGTGTATCGTACAGGACGTGACAGTGAACGAAGACGGATCCGTTCGTGGCGACATATCTGCGTTGTTGTTGCGTTTGTTGGAAAAGACGGTTTGTGGAAGCGCCCCTACCGACAGTGCCAATCGACCTGTTTTTGAAATGGTAGAAGAATTGGAAGAAATGTCGTTGAAGGCAGAAGCCGAAGAGATAAGCGACTACTACACAAGTATCAAGCAAGACATAACCGAAGAGGTGTTTCATCTCCCCGTGTCGCCTATCGACGTAATACGGCAGCTGATAACTGCCGAGAAGTTTGTTGCTCCCAATGGTGAATACCTAAACATCCGTTTTGAGGAATGTACGGGGAGAGCACACCAACTGGATTATCTCTCACCTGAGGGCGATGACGACTTCATCAACGCTGTCATCGTGTCAAGAAAGAAGCGTCACTCTAACCTCATATTCAATGATTTCCAAAACAACAAGTTAGACGTTATTCTTATCAATGCCTGTGGAGCTATAGGTGCAAGTGCGCACGCCATTTCCACCGCCGAGGTGCCAGATGACCAAGTGCGCCAACGCAAGATGCTCATCGTGCAAAACGACCTTGACGTGAATATCGACTTGCAGAAGCGTGGCCGCATCAACCGAACTGGCCAACGTGTCGACTTGCCTCCATTGTATGAGTACATCATTACGGCCATTCCTTCGGAGAAGCGTCTCAACATGATGCTCCGGGCAAAGTTGCGGTCGCTTAGTGCCAACACTGCCGCATGGCAAGACCAAGACCGTGAACAAGCCGACTTCGTGGACATTGACAATAAGTATGGCAATGAGGTGGCAAAAGAGTATTTGTCTGAACACACAGAACAAGCTGTGGTCCTCGACCTTACACGCAATGTGACAGCAAGCCGACTGCTCGCACGGAGCGCCATGCTAAGTGTGGCGGCACAACAGAGCATCGTAGATGACCTGATATCGGGCTACACGACGCTTGAGGCTGAGCTTCGCCGATTAAACCAATGGGACCTGGAACGTGAATTCCGTGATTTCGAGGCCGACTTTGTAAGGGAAGAACTTTTCACTACTGCCAAGACGAAGACAAGGCTTGGTGGGTGCTCATATCTTACAACCTATAAATGCAGGCAAAAGACGTTTCCGTATAGCTATGAGACAGTGACTGAACTTTGCCAGAAAGCTAAGGCGGTTTACGGAAATCCATATAAGGAGAACCCTGCCTTACAGAAACAGGTAAAAGATTATTATGCCCACCGAGACAAAAATGCCCACCGCCGCTTCAAGGCACGCTGCAAACTGCTGCATGACGGTGCAAAACGCATATTGACAACATATTGTGGTGATGAGGAGTTGGCAGACACATGGTTGCAAAAAGCATGCACGCCTGTAGACAAATGGAGCTCAACAGAATTTGAAGATGTGAACGAGCAGAAGCGTGCCAAGCGAATCATGCAGAAACTGGTTTCGTACTCTAACGAGTACAACCATCTGCTTGAAGCTAAAAAGCAAGAGATGAAAAAATACGCAGAAGAAAGAAAAAGACTTGTCAAGGTCTTGTCAAAAGCGGAAATAGGAAACGGATACGTCATCACTGAGAATGTGGAGGGCGAGGTAATGCCACAAGATGGAATTAAAAGTGTATTGACAGACATACGATTTGGTAAAGATGAGCAATCCAGATTCCTTCCCAGTAAAGTGGAGTTTGTATTTGCATTGACAGCTGTACACACGGAAATTCGCATCAATTTGGTTCATAATAGCAGTTGGAGCAATTACAAACGTCTTTGTGATATTTTTTATTCAAGAGCTTGGCAGCCGAGCGCAAGCGTTTGGAACAAGGACATTGCGCTCTACAACAACAAGATTGTGGAGCGCAAGATTATCACCGGCAACATTCTTGGAGCATACGTCCATCCTGCCATCGCAGAACTGAAGCCTCGCTTCATATCCTTCTCGCTGAAGGAAAAGAAAGGTGGCAAGGCTCAAACGCAGATCGGATTACTCTTGCCTATGGACGAGTCGAAGATAAGAAAAGCGTTAGACACGGTTTCCATTCCTCTGCACGAAGGGTTCAAATATGCCACTAATACCAACACAAGTTATACGATAGCCGGCTTGGGGGTGAACTTCTCGTTAATGCCTTACAATGGTCCGATGTATGTGGTAAGCGTGAACGACAAACACTCCAAGGAGTTTGAAAAGGACAAGCGTTTTGACAGTATACGCTCTCTGTTCTTTGGCACTCCTATAAGTTCGATATACGACAAGGCAAAGGAAGACAAAGAACTGCCAGACAGGAAAAAACGCAAGACGCTTATGCACTATCAGACTGAACAGTTGCCTTTTGAGTCGGAACCATTGCAGACCATCATACAAACGCTTGCCCAGATGGATGCTGTGATTGTCGTGCCTCGCGAACAGATAACTTACGGCGATGTGAAGGAATTCGAGTCGCGCTCCGAACGCGACGACAACGAGCCTTGGGAAGTTCTTGACTGGAAAAATGCGGACGAAGAACCTATGCCTCCAATAAGACAGAGCCTCATGTTGCGTATATCCGCCCCTGTAGCCATGGGAGAACAGAAGGGCAAACCTGTGTTCAGACATTCCGAGCACTATTGTCTTGCGCAAGAAACAATGGCCCTCGAAGGGTTGCCCCTGCCTCATATACAGCGCAGCACAATAGACGCCCTGCGACGATGCTACATGAAATGGAAAGAATACTTCCGCCTTTCTGCATCAAGGGTTAGTCAACAGCAAGAGGTGCAACCCTCGCTCGTAGAACAGCGTAAGGTGTGCCGTGATTTGCAGCGTGTGATAGGAAACAAGGCATCTGCCGTAGAGCTTGCCCCAAATGTCAAGGCTCTGCTACAAGACATTCTCGACAGCGAGTATTTGGACACCAACGGACTCTACTATGCCAAGTTCGAAGACGAGATGATGTTCATGTCGCCCGAAAAGTCTGTGGCACAGGCATTTCTTGATGCCTTGCCTTGCTCGGCTACACTGGATGGCATAAGGAGATGCATAGAAGACTATCTTGAAGACAAAACCGACATTATTAATTCACCCGACAAGTGGTAATATGAGCTATATAGGTATTATAGGTGCAAAAAGACTTGACGATAGCAATGCTTCGTCAGGTCTTGTCGAAGCACAAAAGAAGGCAGTCCAACTGCTTCGCTGCAGTACGGATATGCACATGATAAAACAGCAGACGGGTTGGGAAATGGGTGTAGACGGCAAATGGCGGTATGAAGTGGCAGACCCTTTCCACAATACAGTCGAAATAGAAGACCATCTGAAACGCCATTTTGGCGAGTCCATAAACATCAGCCTATGTATGCACGACATCAGCCTGCTCATAGCATACCCAGCTTTCGAACGGCTCAGTCTATACGCCAGATACACACCAACCAACGAGTTCGCTGGGTATTTCAATCCTTTTAGTTACGGCATGATGATTTGCATGGGAACGCTAAATGCTCCTTTCCAATACCAGACCGAAGGTGTGTTGCTGCATGAGGTGCAGCATCTTATACAAGAGGAAGAGGACTTTGCCCGTGGTGGAAACCTGTCACAAGGCAGGAGACGATATTTGAGAATGGCTGGCGAGGTGGAAGCGCGAAACGTGTGCATCAGGCACTCGATGAGTTCTGAACATCGCCGCTCGTCATTGCGGACAGACACGCAGGATGTGCCAGACGCAGAACAAATAATAGTGCTCTGTTAGAATTTACTGATAGTGGATTTTTCATAAATACCCATTGGCGGAATTAATTCAGTGCACGCTTAATTCTAATGTCAGTTTGTGTTAAATTGGGCACGGTGCTTGCCCAACTGGGGAACGCTGCTTTCTCATCATGGGCACGCTGCTTACCCCGGATGGGCAGAATTGCTGTCAGACGTCTGCCCAATAATTGACTGTTGTAATACTGTTTCCTAACCTTGATTTTTCCCCCCACAGCGTGGGGAACATAACCCCCTAATGTGGGGTTTCATTCCCCACGTTAGGGGGGATATAAGCCGGTGGGTCAACTTTACGAAAAATTGGTGGGTTTAAATTTGCTTATTACAAATACCCGTATTCCTGTTTTCTGGATTCTGCAAACGCATACAATCCCTATAGTCTGAATTCCTCATATCTGACAATTCGTAAGCGCATCCGCGATGCTCGTGTATGCGGCCAAAAAAAACATCGCCCAAGTTTTTATTCCCTTTCATCAGCAAACCATCCAGACAATTGGCTGACAATCGCCAGACAGTCAACTGTCTGTTTGTCAGAATGTTATGATGAAAAACCAGATGGTCTGACAGTTTTTCAGAAATTCTCGCTTTTACTAAGAATCAGAGGTATGGGCATCCATTTCGTCAGCTTTTTTATCATGGCCTTTCCTTTCCTCTCATTTTCTTTCCGACTCCTTTTCTCTTATCGCTTGTCATCTTCTTTTCTTGAAGAACTCCTGCATCAGCGTACGGCATTCCTCTTCGAGTACTCCTCCGATGGCTGTCGCTTTGGGATGAAGTATGTTGGGTGCGAATTTGTGATAGCCTCGCTTTTCATCGGGTGCTCCGTATACGATGCGTGGTATCTGTGCCCATCCGATGGCTCCGGCACACATGGGACACGGTTCCACGGTGACGTAGAGCGTGCAGTCGGTGAGATATTTGCCTCCCAAGGCATTTGCGGCAGCCGTTATCGCCTGCATTTCGGCATGTGCGGTAACGTCGGTCAGGGTTTCCGTCAGGTTGTGGGCACGGGAGATGATGCGGCCGCGACACACCACGATGGCACCCACGGGAATCTCTCCCTCGTCGAAAGCAGCCTGTGCTTCAACGAGAGCCTTGCGCATGAATTGCTCGTCTTGGTTTTCAGTGTTCATTGTGGATAAAGATTGTTTCCTTTGTCAGAACTTGACACTTCTCGTGCCGTCTTCGTTCTCTTTGATGTCCACATGGACAGCATCCTCCGGCAACAGATCTTCTATCAGCTCCGGCCATTCTATAAGGCATATTCCGCCTCCATAGAAATAATCTTCATAGCCCATATCGTAGACCTCTTCCAACTTTTTGATGCGATAGAAGTCGAAGTGATAGATAGGGTAGTCCACGGTGTCAGACTGATATTCGTTCACGATGGCGAAGGTTGGCGACGTAACGGTGTCTACCACGCCGAGACAATCGCAGATTGCCTTGATGAATGTAGTCTTGCCGGCACCCATCTTGCCGTAGAAGGCGAACACCTTGGCATCGCCCATGTTGTTTACAAACTCTTTGGCAGCTTCGTTGATGCTGTCGAGACCGTTTATTGTTATTTCTTTGTTCATTGTCGTTCGTTTTGTCAAGGAAAATACAGAGTCCTCTGTCGGATTATCCTTGTCTTTCCCTTGGTTTCTATTCCTTTAATAGTAATGTCGCTCTTTCTGTTTTCAGTTTCTCTTTTTCTTTTTCATCGTGACGAGCGGTATGAGCATCTCTTCCATGGATATTCCTCCATGCTGGAAGGTGTCTTTGTAGTACGACACATAATAGTTGTAGTTGTTTGGATATGCAAAGAACGTGTCGTTTGTGGCAAACACATACGATGTGCTCAGGTTCGGCGATGGCAGCTGTGCTTTCTGCGGGTCTTTTATGGCGAATACCTCCTTGGCGTTGTAGTTCAGGTTCTTGCCCAGTTTGTAGCGCAGGTTGGTGTTCGTGTTTCTGTCTCCCACTATCTTGATTGGTCTTGATGCCCTCACGCTGCCGTGGTCTGTTGTCAGCACCACGGTGTAGTCGCTCTCTGACAGTCGGCGGAAGAGGTCGGAGAGCACGGTGTGTCTGAACCAGCTCAGCGTGATGCTTCGGTATGCCGACTCGTTGTTTGCCAGTTCGCGCACCATCTTTGATTCCGTGCGGGCATGGCTGAGCATGTCGATGAAGTTTATTACAAGTACGTTGAGGTCATTGTCGCCAAGCTGACTGAACTGCTGCAGCAGTTTGTCGGCGCCCACCGAGTCGTTCACCTTGTGGTAAGAGAATTTCGTTCCCGTCCGGCGGTATCTTTCGAGTTGTGTCTGTATGAGTGGCGCTTCGTTGAGGTTTTTCCCCTCCTCTTCGTCCTCATCGACCCACAGTTCCGGAAACATCCTTGCTATCTGGTTTGGCATCAGCCCGCTGAAGATGGCGTTTCGTGCATACTGCGTCGCTGTCGGCAGAATGCTCATATATAGATTCTCGTCGATATCGAACATGTCGCCCACCTCGTTTGCGAGCACCCTCCATTGGTCGTAGCGGAAGTTGTCAATCACAATCAGGAACACCTTCTCTCCCTTGTCGAGCAGCGGAAATATCTTCCGGCTGAAAATGTTGTTGCTCATCAGCGGCCTTGATGGCAGCTGTGCGTTGTTGGGGTCCACCCAGTCAAGGTAGTTGTTGCGTATGAACTTGGCGAATCCGTTGTTGGCTTCGCTCTTCTGCATCATGAGCATCTCTGTCATGTTGCTTTCGGTGCTGCTCAGTTCCAGTTCCCAATGCACGAGCAGTTTGTACACGTCGATCCATTCCTCCACAGTCCGGCAGTTGTCAATCTTCGTCGATATGTTCATGAAGCTCTGCTGATATCCGGTCTGTGTCACTTCCGTCACTATTTCCTTCTGGTGTATGTTCTTTTTGAGGGTGAGCAGGATTTGGCTTGGGTTGACTGGCTTTATCAGATAGTCGGCAATCTTCGATCCTATTGCCTGGTCCATGATGTTTTCCTCCTCGCTCTTTGTCACCATCACTACAGGTGTGGCAGGCAGAATCTCCTTTATCTTCTGCAGCGTTTCCAGTCCGCTTATTCCCGGCATCATTTCGTCGAGCAATACGAGGTCGAAGTTGTGTCGTGAGCATTCGTCGATGGCGTCGGTGCCGTTGCTCACGGTGATGACCTCATATCCCTTCTTTTCCAGGAATATGATGTGGGCGTGCAAGAGTTCTATCTCGTCGTCCACCCATAATAGTAGTCCGTTGCTCATTGTCGGTTCGTGATTTATTATTCAATATACTTGATCCATGATGACATGCATTAGGGTTTAGAATCCGTCCAGCTCGTAGTAGTCGTCTTCGAGGTTGAATTCCTGTTGCTTCTTCTGCTTTTTGTCGTCCTGCTGGATATTGTAGTTGTTGTCGTCAGCGTCGTCGGTGAAGTGGATGCCGTTGTCTTGCTGTTGAGACTTTTTCTCTTCTTCCTTCTTGGGCGCAGGCTTCTCTGTCGTTGTCGCTTTCTCCGTCTTGGTGGTAGACTCCGTCTTGGCTGAGGTGCCTGTCTTTTCCGTTTTCTCAGTCATTGCAGGACTATCTGTCTTGGCAGGTTCCTTTGTCGGCTTTGGCACTTCTTTTTCCGCCTGCTGTTCCAACTCTATGTTTGGCAGGTCGTCGTTTGCGGTTTGCTGCTTTCTGTTGCCGTTGGCAGACTGTCGTTCAGGAGTCATGTCGAATGTTTCCTGTTGGTCTGTCGTTGAGTCGTCAGTGTCAGGCAGAGAGAATGTGTTGTCGTCAGCCGGTGGAGTAGTGGAGTTATTGTCTGTCGGTGTTGCCACTTTGTTGTCCACCGGTATTGTCAGACCGTCGTCGGCAGGCGCAACTGTCGGACTGTCGATAGGTATTATGGTTTCATCGCCCTCCTCGTTCTGCTTCTCCTCGTTTGTCGGTATTCCCAACTGCAGGAACGTGTCGTCGTCGATCACTCCGCCATTGTATAATTTGTTATCCTCCTGTTCCTCGTTTTCCGGCTTCTTTTCGTATTCTATCGTTTCCGGCTCAGAGAGCAGTCGCATTGTACTGATGCGCAGCGGCACGAAGTGCTTCTCGTAGAACTTGTCATAGTCGTTATAACTGTATTGCGTTCCGAGCAGCTCCTTGTTGGAGTCACTGATTATTATCGCTCTTGCCTTGCGTGTGAGTCGCAGGATGTTTTTGTTGGAGTATAGCTGTCGTGCGTATTGCAGCGCCTCGTCGTAGCTCTTGAATCCGCTTATCACCATTCTTTCCAATCCTTCCACTTCTTCTCTTGCTATCTCGAAGTTTCTGACGAGGAAGTTGCTGAAATTGTATTTCGCCAATTCGAAGAGCAGCTGGTTCTCGTTTATGGAGTCAGTCTGATAGGCGATGATGAACGAGAAGTCCACATTGCGCTCCGCCGTGAATTTGCGCGTCTTTATAGAGTCACTGTCGCTCATCACTTCGGCACGTCTCTCCCACACATCGCTGATGTCGAATTTTCCGCCATGCAGCTTTCTTCCGGCGTTCACTCCGTTTACTATCATTCCGGCCAGTGTGCTCACTTCGCTCTTCGGGTATTTGTCCACCACGGTCTTCATGTTGTCTACGCAACCTTTGGCGTCACCGCTGTTCAGCTTTGCCATACCGTCGAAGAAAATGAACTTGTCGCGGTTTGCACCCAATGGGAATCGTGTTGCCGATATCTGCACGTTGTTTTTCACCTCCATGAACTTGTCAGCCTTAAAGGCATCGTATGTGGCGGCATACAGAGAGTCTTCCAGATGCACGCCATAGCGGGAGTTCTCCACGAAATGCGGGTCGGAGAGCAGCGTCGTCCATTCGCTGTCGGGGAATCCGCTTTTCAGCTTTTCGAGATATGATGCAGCCGTCTGTGGCTGGTGCATTCTGCTGTAGAGCAGGAACAAATGATAGTATGCATTGTCCATGTGCTCGTAAGTAGGGTAGTCGTCGGCAAGACGTCGCAGCTCCTTTTCGCTGAGCACGAGGTTGTCGAGTTTGTCTTTGAATATCACTCCTGCATTGTATAGTCCGTCCATAATCAGGAGGTTGCTCGCCTCCACCTGTTCTTCGGTGAACGGAATCTGTGCGAGATAATATTCCCGTTTGTGCGGATCGTTCTGTGCGCTGTCAGCCACATTTGCCAGCGAGTCCTCCATTTGTGCCACGTTTGCGAGTGAGTCTCTCATCTCGTCGGTCATCTCTTCCACTCCCTGTGTCTGTGCAACGACTGTCTTGTTCACTCGCTGCCAGTCGTCCACGTTCTCACGCTTTCCCCATAGTTTCTGGAAGGTAGCCTTGCCTTGACTCACTGCCATAGGGTTATAGAAATACCAGATTGCATTTTTCTGCTGCTGCTGGTTGTTTGTGATGTTGTTTCTCTGGTCAGCGTTTGCGCTGCCTCCGTTCTGTGCCTGAACGCGTTGTGCCTCGGCTTCGGCCTGTGCGTCACGCTCTTCCTTTTCCTTCTTCTTCAGCGCTTCTATCACACGGTCAATGGCGGCGTTGCGGTCTTTCTCCGACATCTTGGCGAGAGCCTGCAGAGAGTCCTGCAGGTGTACGGCGTCGGTATGTGGAACAAGTTCGTCGAGAATCTTCGAGCGGTCAGACAGTTGCTTGTAGTCCTTGCGGTCTTTGTCGAGCAATCCGATGGCTTCCCCGTAGCAGCGTCGTGCGTTGCTGAAGTCCTCTTTCGCCCAGTATATGTCACCGAGTGTCAGGAGCAGCACACCTTTCTCTATACCGTTGCGCGTAGATTTTGTGTTTCCCTTCTCATATGCGGCAATAGCCTGCACGGTGTCCTTCTGGTTCATGTATATGTTTCCGATGGCATAATACACCTGGTCGAGATATTCCTTGTTGTTGTCGTTTCTCGCCATTCGTTTCAGTCTGCCCACCATCTGCTTCCATTTTCCCGTTGCCATCACTTCCGTCATGGCTATGCGGGCATTGAATTCCAGTTCGTATGGCGGTTGCTGCCTTATCACGCTTCTGTATGCCTTGTATGCCGCCTGCCTGTTGCCTACAGCGGTCTGCAGCTGTCCCATCAGATACCATTCGCGGGCGCGCTGCTTGCGGCGTCCCTCGTGTTTGATCACCTTTCTCAGATAAGGTATTGCCTCCTGGTATCTGCCTGTTCGGATATAGTAGTCGGCGTAGGTGTAGTCCCAGTCTTTCTGCGCCCTCCAGTTCAGCGAGTCTCGCTTAATTTTGGTTATCACGTCCTCTGCGTCGTATAGCCAGTCCTGTTCCACGTAGCATCTTGCCAGCCATGCCCTTGCCTTGCCGTAGATAGCGGGTTGCGTGGCATACAGACGGCTCATGTATGCGAAAGTGGAAGCCGCTTCGTCGAACGACCCCTTCATGAATTGTGAGCGTCCCATCAGCAGCCATGCTTTCCAGAGGAACGGGTTGTATTCGCGTCTGTTCAGCCATTCGATGTCTTTTGCGTTTTTCTTGCGCGATTTGTTCCATTCCGGTCGTTTCTTGATGCTGTGCAGCTTTATCGCCTTCTGGCATTTTTCTATTGCGCGGTCGAAGTTTCCCTTTCCCAGTTCGCGGCTTGCTTTGTTGCCCACGGTGTATAGGGGCAACATCTCAGTGAAGTTGTCCTTGTTGCCGTTCTCTTTTTCGAGAGAAGCGTCTATATATGCTAGCGAACCGTTGTAGTAGGTGTTGTATCTTGCGTTGAATGAATGCCACCATCTGCTTGCCGACGTGTTCTTTTGCGTCGAGCATCCTATTATTGTCATAACGGCAAGAAAGGTTATGATTATGGCTATATGTTTATTTTTGATATTATTCACTCTATATTAACTTGCAAATGGGTTATTTATTGTGTCTGTCCCCTAATATAGTAAGGTATAAGTATATGGTGTATTATTTTGCAAAAGTAAGAAAATATCTCAGTATAGACAAAAAAGAAACTGAGAAATAGGTCTATTGTAACATTGATTGTTCCATATAGAGCCTATTTCTCAGATAGAGTTGAAAGACAATGTGATTATGTTGCCTTAAATGTTTTTATTGAAGTTTTGCAAGTTTCTCAACTTGTAAACATACGGCATGTCAATGACATGCGAAGCAGTGTTATCTTATAATAACTTTCTGCATGTTCCTGTTCTTGCCGTCTTTTGGAGCCACGATATATACACCCTTGTTCAGTCCGCCGAGGTTCTTGGCGTTGTTGATGAGCAGCTGTCCGTCAATAGTATATATGTCGAATGTCTGGGCGTTGTCCATACTGTCAACAACAGATATTCCAGTGGAAGCTACAATGGTGAGCGTTCCTGTGCCATACGACAAGTCATAGTTCTTCGATTCACCACCGCTGACAACAATAGTATAAGTGCCGGCAGGTGATTTCTCGTCAGCTTCGCAAGTCACTACAGGCAGCTCTGTGAATGCTTCCACCTCAGTATCGTTGTTCTTGAAGCCTTCGAAGGTAAGCTTGAAGTCTGGGTTCACCTGTCCTTCCTCGCGTTCTGCATCTTCCACACCAACGGTAAGAGGAGCCTTTGTGATGATAAGGAAGCCGTCTTCATATTCTACAGTCGGTTCCGTTATCGTACCGGCCTTAATGTGGATAGGGTATCTGCCGGCTGGAGATTCCGGTGTGGCGTCGCAGGTTACTTCAGGAGTACCGTCAACGAAGTCACCGCTTATAGAGTAACCCATCTTAGGATTCTCTTCGCCATACTCACGCATTGCATTACGAGCCTTTATCGTTGTGCCGTATTCTATGATATTTGTAAATTCTCCCCATTGTGAAGCGCTCTTGAACTTGTCTGTGTTTCCTGCACGTACATAAAGCTTGCATGAGGTCTTGTTTACATTCTCAAACACACCAGCTCCAAGTGCTGTCAAAGGAGTCTTGCTTACTATACGTATTTCGCTCAATCCTGCGCAACTCGCAAAGGCACCCTCACCGATATATGTCAGCTGGTCTCCCAATGTCAGTTTTGATATTCTTCCTCTGCCAGAGAAAGCGAAGTCGTCAACCTTTGTCACCTTGCCGGATATGTAAAGCTCTGTGTTAACCTTTGGCAAAGAACCGATAATCGTAGTCTCGTCGAGTGAATACAAGATGTTGTCCTTAATCTTGAAGTCAGCATCCTCAGCAGGTATGAGAGTCACGTCGCTTAGTCTGCTGCATCCTGCGAAAGCACCTGCGCCAAAGCTCTTTATGCCTTTCGGAAGAATGATTCCGCGTAGAGACGCACATTTGAAGAATGCCTTCTTGGGTAGCATGTTGTCATTGCTTATCTTCAGTGGTGAACCTGACTCCATAAGATAGGCGTCACCGCCAGCTGTAATCTTAGCATCGCTGAGGTCGAGTACTCTCAGCTTGCCGTCGGTCTTCTCTCCGTATTCGTCTCTTCCTGCCATCACTCTGATGGTCTTAAGGTCGGTTCCGTTTATTGCACCTTTTATTTTCAGAGTGTCGTATTTGTAGAAGTTCTCTTCGTCAATAAGAGATTGCAGGATTCCTGCCTTTTCCATCTCTACACTGTCGGATTTTAGGTCTATTGCACCTTCCGGCACAATGTTTATTACGGCATCCTGGTTGCGTGAGAACTGATAACCTGAAGGGTTCAGCAGGGCTATGTCGTAATAGCCGTCGTCGCTGCCTTCCCATCCCCAGTTGATGTGTACTCGCCCGTCGGCGTCATATCCGTCAAGAACGAAAGAGTGTCCTCCCTGCCAGTCGTCGCCACCATATATAATAGGTAGCCTTCTGCTGATCTGGTCGTAAATCATCTCCATCCACTCCTGTTCGGAAAAGTTGGGGCGGAACACATACTTGGCTTCTGTCAGACCGAAGTATTTGTTCAGACCGTCAGCCGTCTGGTCGTGATAAGCTCCACTGCCGTCAGGGGCGTAGTCCATGTTTGTAGACACTCCGCAGTCTCTCATCAGCAGAGCCACGGCGTTAGCCTGTTCCGTATTATATGAACCGGTGGTGTAAGTGTCCAGCATGTTGTCCCAGTCGTAGATGTCATTCTCGAAGTCGGCAGTCACAGGTGTTCCCGACGTGTTGTTTGCCGGGTAGTAGATGGTTCTTGTTCCCACACCGTTTTTCGGACCCTTATGGAAGTAGAGAACCTGGGCTGTTGAAGTAGCTACGCATCCAGTCATGCATCTGCCTCCGTTCCCCATCGGACACATGTTCCAGTACGGTTCCTCCTGTCCCCATTTTGAAGTACAGAGAGCGTCAACCGTAGCGTCGTATTTGTCGGGGTCTGGTTTTGTTATATTCTTTATAGTAGTATTGTTTTTTGCGGCTGTCTTTACAACATCGTTCACGGCTCTAAGCCACCAGAGGAAGTTCTCGTTTGTTATGTTTGATGTAATCTTGGAATCAGAGTATCCAAGTACTTCGGGAGCAACGTCGTCGGTAGATATTACCGCAAAGCCTTCTCCGCTTTCCCTGCTGTAGATAACGTACCCCTCGTCTCTTGTTATTTCCTTTACCTTTATATTGGCTGGTGCAGCATTTCCCAGTCCTGTGTGTCTGGCAAGGATGAACTTTGCTGCTTGTTTCATTTGCGCTGTAGTGCGAGGCTTGGCGTTTGCCGTATCAGTGGCAAGCAATAATGAAATCATTGTCGCGGCCAATGCCCATAGTGCCCTTTTGGTTGAATAATGGTTGTGCGTCATATATAAAAAGCTTTTGAAAAGAATTGAGAAAATGCCACACCCGTCTTTCTGGCGGATGTGGCATTTGTTATATTTGGGTTATCAATATCGCCACAAGAGCTTTATCTGATGATAACCTTCTGGTCGTTGATGATGTAAGATCCTGACTTCAGGTTTTTCAGAGTCTTCATACCGGTTCCGATAAGCTTACCGTCGATAGTGTAGACTTCGTAAGAAGAAGCCTTGATGACATTCTCTACAGACTCGATGTCGGTTGTGATAGCTGTTGCTATAGTAGCCTCAGACTCGCCGTCTGCGAATACAGCTGCCACCGCGTATACATAAGTCTTGCCTCCTTCGGCTGTTTCGTCTGTAAACTCAACCTTGTCGGCATCCAGAGTCTTCAGCAACTCTCCGTCACGGTATACCTTGTAGCCGGTAACCTTTCCAGAGCCAGTCTCATACTTGATATCGTCAATCTGGAATACGAAGTTTGTCTCGTTGGTTGTGTTGTGGTGGATAGCGAAGTGCGTTGCTCCATCTGGAAGCTCAGCTGTAAACTCTTCCCATGTGCCGCTGCTTGCGGTACGTGTTTCACCAACTTTCACGAACTTGCTGATGTCTGTTCCTTCCTTAGAGTACAGAATATCGAATGTCTCCGGGTAAGCAGTGTCAGATGCGTTGTTGTTAGATGCCCAGAATGAGATAGTCTGTTTCTTTCCGCTCAGTGCCGGACTGATGAGCCAGTTGTCGGCATCGTAGAAGTCATCTGTCTGAGAGTCAGGATTGTACTTGTAGAATGCGGCAATGTACTTGCTTCCTGCATGAGGTATCAGTGATGGGTTAGCGTCAAGATAATCCTGAGTAATCCATTCGTTCAGCGGATCCATTACTATGAATGAGAATCTGTCACCCTGACCTGGGTATAGAAGGTTCCTGAACAATCCTCCTGTTTCAGCATTCTCTGGTGTAGAGCCAAGAGATGTTGTCCAACCACCGAACTCATTCTGTGCCCAAGATTCACACTCCTCGAATCCGTCTTCTACAGGTATTGCTGATTCAACAACTGCAGACCATGTAACCTTCACGCTACCGTCGCCGTTTTCCGTTGCATTAACTGTTGCCGGACGTGGCTTGTTAGAGATGTCGTATGCTACAGATATAGACTTCGCGTTGTCGTCTGGGTTCAGGTCGGTGTCGTAAGCCACCTCTGCCTTCAGTTCAACAGCGTTGTTGTTGTCCATAACGCTTGAAGCATATTCGAAAGAGTAAGTCTTTGATGCAAACGGAGCAAGTTCTTCCTTCTCCTCCTTGCTTTCAACAAGCTTGTCGCCAGCATAGAGTTTCACGGTGTAGTTCTTAGCCTTGTTGCTACCGAAGTTGCTTACAGTAACGTCTACCTTTGCCTTTTCACCCTTCTTGATCTTCTTAGGAGCAGTGAGGTCCTTCAGGGTAAGGTCGCTTTCGTATACGTCGCGAACATAGAACTCATCAAGGTAAATTAATTCGTCAGCGTTTGCAGTAGCCTTGAATCTCAGGATGACGTATGGCAGAGAGGTGTATTCAGACTTCAGAGCTATAGCATCGCGAACCCAGCTGCCTGCGTCCTTCTCGGCGTCGATAGTTGTCAGATCCTCTACAGAGCCGTCAGGCTTCTGTACGGAAACCGTAATCTTGGCGTTAGAAGCCGCTGCTGCGTTGTGGCTGAATATAACCATCGGGTTAGTAGCACCTGCCAGTTTGATCTTACCTGAGCCGAGAGTTCCGTATCCGTCGTCAGCACCACTTTGCATTGCGAAGCATCCGCCGTCGCCGTCAGAAGACTCCTTGGCGAGACTTAAGCTGAAGTTGTTTCTTGCGATCCACCACAAGTCGTATGCCAATTCTCCTCCAGGAGCACTCTCAACGAATGGAATGGTATAAGGCTTACCGATGATTACAGATGGTGTGATAGCAATATCGCCTTCTCCAATTTCGTTGGCCGCAGATACACCATACTGCTGTAATGTCTGGTCACCCTCGTCGGTCTTGATGGCTTTTTCGTATGAGCTTGTTCCAACAGGAATTTCTGCCTCTAATTCTGGTATGGTACCGAATGCACTTTCCTTAAGAGTATAGAATTTGTGAGATGTATTCTGTGTGTCAACATAGCCACCGTTTGCACCCTTGTCGCTATCGGTCCATGAAACCTTGATAGATGTGGTTTGGTCGGCTGCACTCAGTTCTGGCATGTCAGGTGTGTCGACACCTACATAAATCTTTACAGGTTCTGTGGTGCGTCCTTCACCTTCAGCATTTACAGAAGTTACGCTGTATGAGTTGAAACCGTTTTCTGGAGTTGTATCCACGAACGACTGCTTAGAGCCAGGAGTCACGTCGGTCAATTCCTTGATGACAGTGCCCTCACGCTTAATCTTAAGGGTCAGCTTGCCTGTAAGGGCAGAGCCGCCGATATCCTTAGAAGGAGCAGTGAAGCTTATAGTAGCACTCTTGGCTCCCTTATCGGCCGGAACTGCTGTCAGCTCGCTAACAGCATCAGGAGCAGTTGTTGACATACCTGCGCCAACGCTGATGTCATCGAGTTCGAGGTAGAACTTGTCAGCATCACTTACAGCGTGGAATCCAATATACAGAGTGCCGTCCTCAGAAGCTGTGATTTCCTTGGTGTATTCATGGAATGCGTCACCAGGAAGGTCTGTCGACTCCATTATCACGTTCTTCATACCCTCAACGGTGTTCGTTGAGCCATACTTAACCTCAAGTCTTTCCACGAAAGACGACTTGTAAGACTTAGCCTTGAACTTGACAGTATAGATCTTGCCCTTCTCGACTTTGAGAGGAGGAGTGATGAGCCAGTCGTCACCACCGTTCTTGGTGTCGTATTCATATCTTGCCTCACCAGAGCCATCGCTGTTCTTATAATAAGTCCATGTGGAATTATCATTGTTGTTGTTGATGACTGTGAAGTAAGCCATTGCATATTCGCTGTCGAAGCCTTCAGCGTATGGAGGAGTGATGGCATCACCGTATAGCTTGTAGTCTGTTCTTGCCTCAGCACCTGTCTTCTTGTCGTTGTAAGCCTTCACGCCGTAAGCATAAGCTGTAAGGTCTCTGGTGTTCAACTTGTCTGTGGCACTGGTTGCAGTGATGCCCTTGGCAACAACAGTCTCGCCCGGATAGCGTACAACATCGTACTTGATGTCGCCGATGAATCCGTTGTTGACACCTGCTGTAACGGCATCCCATGTCAAGTTGACGTCACCGGTCTCTGCGTTGATGTCGAGTTTCAGGTTGTCAGCTGCCTTAGGTGTGTCGTAGCCGATATACTGGGTAATCTTGGCTTTCTGTCCCTTGCCTTCGGAATTGGAAGTAGTAACAACGATGCTCTTCTTTCCGTCCTCAGCAATTGTTACGTTCTCTGTAACGTTTGCACCAGGATTGCCTGTACCGGTCTTCAATGTGTTTGCACCCTCGGTGATTGTGTATGTCACCTCATCTGTAAGGTCGTCACCCTTGATGTTCTTTGTAGGCAACTTGAATGAAACAGTACCGCTCAGACTACCGTTTGCGAAGTTTGCAGCCAAGTCTGTCGCTGCTGTAGGAGCACCTTCAGCAAGAGCCTCCGGAACGGTCATCATGGTGATGATGTTCTGGTTCGTGAATTCTCCTACCAGCTCAGCAGCACCTGTTGTCAGGTTGATGGTATATAGCTTAGAGCTTCCGGAAGTGTCAATACCTGCCCAATAGAAAGTATTGTCCTTCTGGTCGATTTCACCACTCTGGAGATAGTATGCTCCTTCGCTGTCACTAATGTCAAGACCTGTTTCTCCGACCAGTGTCTCTTGTGCGGTTGAAGTGTCAATCTTGTAGAGGGCACCGTCTTCTGCTACACCATACAATTCGTTTTCTTTAGTAATACCGAGAGCAACATACATGTGGCTCAGCATACCGATGGTAGAACGGGTCTTGTTCTCGTAGTCAACGATACCAAGCTCTAAGCCCTTTCCGTCAGCACTGAAGAAAGCTCCGTAAATAGTACCGTTTTCTGCTGTCGCGGTTTCGGTTGCGATGAGAGACATGTCGTCCAGATACTCTACTTCTCCAATCTGCTCCCATGTGTCGGTGTCAAACTGATATAATGAAGCTAATACCATATCCCAGAAAGTGAAGTAGTTCACTACATACATCTTGTCGCCAATGATTGCACCACCACCATTAGGAATGATGTTGGCATTCAGTCCAATGGCTTCAACACCGATGTTGCTTGCAGCCTTGAACTTGTAGAGGCCATAGAGAGGATTGTCCTGCGACCATGTGTTGTCGTCAAGAACAGTTCCCCACAGCTCTCTTTCAGATACGTATTTGGCTGCCTTCAACGGTACCCTCGGTTCAAGAGCCATTGCAGGCATTATGCCACCGCTACGCATCTCTTTGAGTCCGGAAAACTTATTCTGATTAAAAATCTTCCCTTTAAAAAGTTTTGGATAACTTGCCTTGACCTTCTCGTCGAGCTTGCGCAAAGCTGCCGGAGTAGTTCTTTCGGCCTTCTGTAACACTGATACAGGAACACGACCACGCAAGCCTGATTCAAGCTTCTGCGCGTCAGTTTGCATTGGCAATAACAGCATCGCCGCTGTAGCTCCTGTGATGATGAAGTTAAGTTTATTATTCATAAGCAAAAAACGTGATTTGGTGAATAATATGCGGTATTTCCTCTTTTATGCTTGCAAATATATAGATAAAACCAATATGTTAATAATAAATCGAAATATTCTTATTAAAATTAGTTCTTTATGTTTACAAAATAACAAAATGTTATTCCAAAAAGACGGTTATACCTTATTTATATAACAGAAAAGAAAGAAAAGTTAGTGAAAAGTCTATAAAACGGAAGCTTATTAAATAGTTTTGGCAACAAATTGTGAATGTACACTATTGGCCTTGATTTGCTTTCTGTAAACTGTGTGTTTGTCGTTTTTTCAGCAAGCGAACTGCCTCTCCCCCCTTTAGGGAAGACGGGAGAGAGGTAAAAAAAATGCCACACCCGTCTTTCTTTGCGGATGTGGCATCTATTATTCTTGAAGTTATCAAGGTTATTAAGAGCGTTTATCTGATGATAACTTTTTTGTCGTCCAATACACTATAAGCCTTAAAGAATTTCAAAGACTATGCTGTATGACCGTTATTCGCTGATGATGAACCCTGCTTTCTTCAGGTCATCCCAGAAGTTTGGATAAGACTTTGAGACCACTTGCGGGTTGTTGATCTTTATGCTTCCGAGAGTCATTGCCGCAGGTGCGAAAGCCAATGCCATGCGGTGGTCTTCGTAGGTGTCGATGGCGATGTCGGCATCTGGCTCACAGCGTTCGCCGTTCCAGGATAGTTCTGTGCCGTCGCCATCGTCTATTATATATCCGAGTTTCTTCATCTCCGTCTTCAATGCAGCGATACGGTCGGTTTCCTTGATGTGCAGTGTGGCGAGTCCTGTGAAGTGGAACGGCACTCCCATCATTGCGCAGGTCACTACGAATGTCTGTGCCAGGTCGGGCTGGTTCTTGAAGTCGTAGTCGAGGCGTGCCGACACAAGTCCGGTCTTGCGTAGTGTCACAGTTGTCGGCACGTTGCGTGTCCTGCTGCTGAACGAAGTCTTTATACCCAGCATGCTGAAGAGGTATTTCACCACGGAGTCGCCCTGCAGCGAACCGTCCATCAGTCCGTTGAGTTTTATCTCCGCCTCGTTGTCTTTTGAGAGGGCGAGGATTTCATACCAGTAAGATGCAGCGCTCCAGTCGCTTTCGATGTAATAATCCTGTGCGGTGTATGGTTGAGGCTTCACTTCTATAGTGTCGTTGTCTGTCCATTCTGCATTCGCTCCGAAGTTGCGCATTGTGCAGAGAGTCAGGTCGATGTATGGTCTGGAGATGATGTCTCCGGTGAGATGCAGTGTCAGTCCCTTCTCCATTCCCGGTGCAATCATGAGCAGTGCTGAGATGAACTGCGAGCTTACGTCGCCCTGCACTTCCAGCGAACCTCCCTGCAGCTGTCTTCCCCTGATGCGTAATGGCGGGAATCCCTCGTTCTCCTCGTATGCCACGTCGGCCCCGAGCCTTAGCAGTGCGTCAGCCAGGATGTTGATTGGGCGGTGTCTCATACGCTCCGTTCCCGTTATAGTGTGCTCTCCAGGTGTCACGGCAAGATAAGCTGTCAGAAATCTCATTGCCGTGCCGCCCGCCTTGATGTCGATGGTTTCGGGCATGTCTCTCAGTGCGTTGATCATTACCTCTGTATCGTCGCAGTCTGAGAGATGTTCCGGCATTGTCTTTCTTCCCGAGAGGGCATATATGATGAGCGCCCTGTTGCTGATGCTCTTCGATGCCGGCAGATTTATTTCCGTCTCGAGCTGTTGTGGTGCCGTTATTCTATATGTCATGTCTTTATCTTTTTAAATTGGTTTCGCTATGTGGCGTTTTTCTTGCCGTTTCGTGTCAATAAGCCGCATTGTCGCCTTCGATGATGTTTCTCACCGTGCGATACATTATATATAAGTCGAGACCTATCGACCAATGCTCTATATACCAGATGTCGCCTTCCACTCTGCCCTCCATCTGTGACAGTTGCTTCGTTTCGCCTCTGAATCCGGTCACTTGGCTCCATCCCGTTATTCCTGGTTTCACGAAGTGGCGTATCATGTATTTGTCGATGAGCTTTGAGTATTCCTCAGTGTGCTTGAGCATATGTGGGCGCGGTCCCACCACGCTCATATCCCCCTTCAGCACATTCCAGAACTGCGGCATCTCGTCGATGTTCGTCTTTCTCATTATGTCGCCCCATCTCGTCTTTCTCGGGTCGTCTTTCGTAGCCTGCAGTTTGTCGGCATCAGCGTTCACCTTCATGCTGCGGAATTTGTAGCAGTAGAACTCCTTGCCGTTCAGTCCGTTTCTTTTCTGCTTGAAGAAAATCGGTCCCGGCATTGTCAGTTTCGTTATTATTGCCACGATAATGAAAATGATAGGGAACAGCGTCACCAGGAACACTCCCGACACCACGATGTCGAAGGCACGTTTCAGTGCACGGTTTTCGGGGTGGGAGAGAGGTTCCCTGTAGAGACTCAGGTATGGCACGTTGCCGAGCATGTTGAAATAAACCCTGTGGTGCAGGTAGTTCGTCACGTTCGGCACGTTGTAGAAGTGTATGAAATTCTTTTCGCAGTAGTGTATTATCGGCAGGATCTCGTCGGCACGGCTTGATGGCAGACAGCAGAACAGCTCATGTATTGAATGGTTGCCCTTGAGATAGTCTATCACTTCGCTCGTCTTGCCCAGGAATTTGCATTCTTGGGGAAAGTTCTGGTTAGGCTGGTCATCGAAATATCCCACTACTTGGTATCCCAAAGATGATATTGCGAGCATCTCTTTGTATAGCGAGATGTTGTTCTCCTTGCTGCCGAGGAACACCACCCGGTTGATTGATTTTCCTCGTCTTCTGTAGCTTATTACTGCCCATCTCACGAAAATGCGGTATGTCGATACCATGAATATCAGCGAGAAGAGGAATAGCGGCAGGATTTTGTAGCTCATGTGATTGAAATGGCCGAGTCTGAGCAGCGGTACAGACAGAACCACGAAGAGAAGCACGTTTCTTGTCACGAGCGTAACTATTTGGAATCTCTTCACGTTGCGTATGTATAGTATCACTCCGCCGTTGAGTATGCAGGCGCAATAGATTACTCCGATGAGTATCGACGTGTGTAGCTGCGTGTCGTCCAACGGCGTGCCTATCACGGTGTTGAAGAGCCAGTATGTCAGCATGGCGATGATGAAGTCGCCAAGGATGGTGGCAGCTACTACGAGACCGTTGCTGTGCATATTGTTCAGCTTCTGTCTCATCCATGTTCCGCCCATATTTACTTGTACCCATTCCATATGCGTAGTTCAAAACTTGTTTTTTATTAGAGAGCTTTGCTCTTTTTATCTTAAGTCGGTATAGTCTGATAGAAAGGATGTTTCTTTTTTTCATGGCATCTCTTTCTCGTCTTTGTCAGGGGCAATGCAGGTTTTGACATGCATTGTCCCCTGATTGTCGGCGAGTCGGGATTGTCTCTCCCCTGTCGTCATTTAGTCTTTTCCCCTTCCCTTTTTTCAGAGTCGTTGCGCCTTTGTTGTCGCATACTTGCGAGCGCGTGTCAGCTGATTCCTTCCTTATACCATTTGAACAGCTTCTTCACTCCGTCTTCTATCTCCACCTTGTGGGTCCATCCCAGACTGTGCAGCTTGCTTACGTCTATGAGTTTGCGTGGTGTGCCGTCCGGCTTGCTTGCGTCGAATTCCACTGTTCCTTCGAATCCTACTGCCTTTACAACAAGCTCAGACAATTCCTTGATTGTCAGTTCCTTGCCTGTGCCAACGTTGATATGGCAGTTTCTTATTTCGCCGAGCTGTGGTATCGCACCTCCTCGTCCCTCGCTGTTGTTGCGGTCAACTGTTCCGTCAACTTTTGCTCCATAGAACACCGAACTGTATTTCTCTATGCCTATGATGTCTTTGAAATCCACGTTGAGCAGTACGTGTACGCTGGCGTCAGCCATGTCTTCGCTCCACAGGAATTCGCGCAGCGGCTTGCCTGTTCCCCAAAGCACCACTTTGTTGTCGTATATCCCGTAGTATTCCAGAGCCTTGAGTATGCGGTCCTTCGGGTTCTTTCCGTCCACGTTCCCTTCGCCGATAGTCTGGCGCAGTTTGTCGTCGGGGTTGATCGGCCGTTTGTCCATGTCCTTCTCGATCATGTCCCATGCTCCGTCGTGGATGAGTTTTGCCAGATATATCTTGCGCATCATCGCAGGCATCACGTGGCTGTTCTCCAGATGGAAGTTGTCGTTCGGTCCATATAGGTTCGTCGGCATCACGGCGATATAGTTCGTGCCATACTGCAGGTTGTAGCTCTCACACATTTTCAGTCCGGCAATCTTTGCTATTGCATATTCCTCGTTGGTGTATTCCAGTGGTGAGGTGAGCAGTGCGTCCTCCTTCATCGGTTGTGGCGCATCCTTCGGATAGATGCAAGTTGAACCGAGGAAGAGCAGTTTCTTCACCCCGTGCGAATATGCGTTGCTTATCACGTTGCACTGCATCTTCATGTTCTGCATGATGAAGTCGGCGCGGTATAGCGAGTTCGCCATTATTCCGCCCACGAAGGCTGCTGCGAGCACCACAGCGTCCGGCTTCTCCTCGTCGAAGAATTTCTCCACTGCGTATTGGTCTGTGAGGTCCAGCTCTTTGTGTGAACGTCCCACCAGGTTTTCGTATCCCCTTGCCTTAAGATTGTTCCATATCGCCGACCCCACGAGTCCGTGGTGACCGGCGATGTAGATTTTGCTGCTTTTGTCTAATGACATGTTTTATTAGTGTTTTGTATTCCTATATCGGTGTCGTTATTTCACGATACCCTTCTCAAGATATTCGGCGAGGTTTGTCTTCACCTTCTCTCCGGCGCGTTCCACTGCCACCTTTGCCATGTCGGCGTCAACCATTATTTTGACGAGCTTCTCAAACGATGTCTTGCCCGGGTCCCATCCCAACTTTGCCTTTGCCTTGGTGGGGTCTCCCCAGAGATTCACCACGTCGGTAGGGCGGTAGAAATCCTTTGACACCTCGATGATTACCTTGCCCGTCTTCTTGTCGATACCCTTCTCGTTTTCGCCTTCGCCCTTGAATTCCAGTTCTATGCCGACATGCTTGAATGCCAGATAGCAGAAGTCACGCACTGAGTGCTGCACTCCGGTAGCGATGACGAAGTCCTCCGGTTTGTCGTGCTGCAGGATGAGCCACATACACTCCACGTAGTCCTTGGCGTATCCCCAGTCGCGCAGCGAAGAAAGGTTGCCCAGGTAAAGCTTTTCCTGTTTTCCCTGTGCGATGCGTGCTGCCGCGAGTGTTATCTTGCGTGTCACGAACGTCTCGCCTCTGCGCTCGCTCTCATGGTTGAAGAGGATTCCCGAGCAGCAGAACATATTGTAAGCCTCGCGGTATTCCTTCACAATCCAGTATCCGTAGAGCTTTGCCACGGCGTATGGGCTATATGGATGGAACGGAGTGTTTTCGTTCTGTGGCACTTCCTCCACCTTTCCGTATAGCTCCGATGTCGATGCCTGATATATTCGGCATGTGTCGGCAAGTCCGCACTGGCGCACAGCCTCGAGCACTCTGAGCACTCCGGTTGCGTCAACGTCGGCTGTGAACTCCGGTGAGTCGAAGCTCACCTGCACGTGGCTCTGTGCCGCGAGGTTGTATATCTCTGTGGGTCGCACCTTGCTCACCACCTGTATGAGGCTCATGGAATCTCCCATGTCGGCATAATGCAGATGGAAGTGTGGCTGTCCCTCGAGATGGGCGATGCGCTCACGGAAGTCAACCGATGAACGGCGTATCGTACCGTGTACTTCATATCCTTTACCGAGCAGGAATTCTGCCAAAAACGAGCCGTCCTGGCCCGTGATGCCTGTAATAAGAGCTATATTCTTCATAAATAACTGTTTGTTCTGTTGTGTCCTTTTTTATGTTGAAAACCCGCTATTATAGCGTTATAATAGCGCATTCAGCTCGCAAAGTTACAAATCTAAATTAAGATGTGCAACTTATTTTATGGTTTAAATGCCATTATTATATAATATGTTGAAATTCTTGCCTGATTTCTCTTTTCTTGGGATGATTCCTGTTTTTATTATCTGATAATTGTCTTTGATGCGTGTGTGAAATTAGAGCGTAGCTTCGTACCTTTTCTTTCAAACAGGTGAAAGGCGTCTTCTGAAAAGTCAAAATCCAAGCAAGTCCCAATGGCCGATTCGGGCTTTATACACTTGTCCCGGATTGGGTAAGGAAGGGACAAAGTGAAATCAAACCGCTTTTGTTTTGCATTGCTCTTGAATTTGCATTACCTTTGTCCGCAAAAAACAAGAAGAAATGAAAAAGATAATTTGCTTTGCCTTGGCGCTGGCGCTGTTTTCGGCATGTGCTGACAATGGCAAGGAAGATGCCCGGCGCATTCTCACAGAGGCCCAGGGACAATATGACAAAGGGAACTACAAAGAGTCGTTGCGGCTTGTTGACTCCCTCCGCCGCTCTCATCCCGAAGCAGTGGAAGAGAGGCGTCAGGCGCTGACACTCTATCAGGACGCATCCGAAAAACTCGCACAGTCGGAAATAGCCCGTCTCGATATGCAACTGCAGGCTGCACAGTGCCGCCTTGACAGTATGGCGGCAGTGGTGGATTCGCATTCCGGAAGCAACGGCGATGCAGCCCTCGACAAGCTCGCCAGACTGCGCCAGCAGAGAGACTCCCTTCAGGTGGCGTTCGACACCCAGTGTGCCATGGTCAGACTGATAAGAGAGAAACGCAAGGGATAGTCTGTATGCGGAAAGGGAAAAGGGGAGAAAATGCTGTGGCAATGACAAATGGAGATTGCTTATAGTAGCTCAAATCACCGATTTGGGTTAAAAAACTTTCCAAATCACTTGATTGTCAATATTAATGTGTAACTTTGCCCCAATATTGACTCCTGGTAAGTCATTTAAAAATAAAATAAGACCCATAAACAGAGCATCATACAATGGCTAAGGAAAACCCAGAAACGGAAAAGCAGTTCAAGGAAACACTCGAAGGCTGTCGCACGCTCTTTGCGAAGAAGCTACACGACTACAATGCGTCATGGCGAATGCTCCGACCATCGTCGCTCACCGACCAACTCCTCATCAAGGCGCGCCGCATACGCAGCATCGAGGTGAAGGGCAAGGCTATGGTTGAAGACGACATACGCTCGGAATTCGTGGCGCTGATAAACTATGGCATTGTAGGACTGATACAGCTCGAGAAAGGATTTGCCGACAGCGTGGACATCACCAACGATGAGGCCCTGGCGCTATACGACAAATATGCCTCTGAGGCCCTGCAGCTCATGCTCCGCAAGAACCACGACTACGACGAGGCGTGGCGCATGATGCGCGTGAGCAGCTATACCGATTTCATCCTGACAAAGATAGAACGAGTGAAAGAGATAGAGAACCTTGGCGGAGGAACCCTCGTTTCTGAAGGAATCGACGCCAACTATATGGACATCATAAACTACTCCGTGTTCGGAGTGATAAAACTGACATACGGGGAGTGACAAAGAGGCTGATGAACAAGGAGACGATAAAAGATATCGGAGTCAACGTGTGCCGCTTCGTGGTGGCACTGACATTCGTGTTCTCAGGCTACGTGAAGGCGGTAGACCCCATCGGAACGCAATATAAGCTGAACGACTATCTTGCCGCCGTGAATCTCGAAGGGGCCGTTCCCGACTATCTCACGCTCAGCGCCTCGGTGCTACTGGCTGCCGTGGAACTGTCGCTTGGAATCCTCCTGCTCTTTGCCATCCGCCGCAGGCTCGTGTCCAAGCTGATACTCGCCTTCATGACGGTGATGACCGCCATAACGGTATGGATAGCTATAGCCGATCCCGTGAAAGACTGCGGATGTTTCGGCGATGCATTGAAACTCACCAACGGTGAGACGCTCCTCAAGAACATCGTGCTGCTCGCCGCCTCCATCGTCGTGTGTAAATGGCCGTGCGCCATGGTGAGGTTCATAGGCAAGGCAAACCAGTGGATAGCCATCAACTATACCATACTGTATAGTATAGCCACAAGTACATATTGCCTGTATGCACTGCCGGTATTCGACTTCCGTCCATACCACATCGGTGCCGACATACGCAAGGGGATGGAAATACCGCCCGGAGCAGAGCAGCCACAGTTTGAGACCACCTTCATACTGAAGAAAAACGGACAGACCAAGGAGTTCACCCTCGAAAACTATCCCGACTCCACATGGACCTTCGTAGACAGCAAGACCGTGCAGACGAGCGAGGGATACGTACCGCCGATACATGACTTCAGCATGGAAGACATGACGACGGGCGACGACATGACAGACGACGTGATATCCTCCAAGGGATACACCTTCCTGCTCGTGTCGCCACATCTGGAGAATGCCAACGACTCATATTTCGGCAACATGAACCAACTCTACGACTATGCCCAGGCGCATAAATACCGCTTCTACTGCCTCACGGCAAGCAACGCCAAGGCGATAGACCGCTGGCGGGACATGACGGGAGCCGAATACCCGTTCCTCTTCACCGACGAGACCACGCTGAAGACAATCGTCAGAAGCAATCCCGGACTGCTGTTGCTGAAAGACGGAGTGGTGATAGGCAAATGGAGCCACAACCAACTGCCGCAGCTCGACGACGAGTCGGCGCCGCTCGACAAACTGCCCGAGGGCAAGCTCTCAGTCACATCGCTGGGCAAGAAGATATGCCTGTCGCTGCTGTGGTTCTTCCTTCCGCTGTTCATCCTGTCGCTTGCCGACAGAACATGGGCATGGACGCGCCGCTTCAGGAAACAGAAGTCGGCGACAGGACAGACGGACGGAAGTGATTCTACTGACAAAGACAACAACACCCCCGTCGCAGACGAGGGATAACATCATTTTAATTATTAGCAAAAGTAAAAGGAAATGAGAAAGAAAATTGTAGCAGGAAACTGGAAGATGAACATGAACCTGCAAGACGGAGTAGCTCTGGCAAAGGAGCTTAACGACACACTGACAGCACAGAAGCCAAACTGCGGAGTGATAATCTGCACTCCATTCATTCATCTGGCAAGCATCGCACAGTTCCTCGATCAGAGCGTAATCGGTCTTGGAGCCGAAAACTGCGCCGACAAGGAGAAGGGCGCATACACCGGCGAGGTGTCAGCAGAGATGGTGAAGAGCACCGGTGCACAGTATGTCATCATCGGTCACTCAGAGCGCAGAGGCTATTACAATGATACTCCAGAGGTGCTGAAGGAGAAAGTGCTCCTGGCGCTGAAAAACGGTCTGAAGGTAATCTTCTGCATCGGCGAGAGCCTTGAGGAGCGTGAGGCAAACAAGCAGAACGAGGTTGTGAAGGCTGAACTCGAAGGAAGCGTGTTCAACCTCTCAGCAGAGGAATTCAAGAACATCATCGTTGCCTACGAGCCAATCTGGGCTATCGGTACAGGCAAGACCGCCACTGCCGACCAGGCAGAGGAGATCCACGCATACATCCGCAGCGTGATTGCCGACAAGTATGGCAAGGAAGTAGCCGACGACACTACCATCCTCTATGGTGGAAGCTGCAAGGCAAGCAACGCTCCAGAGCTGTTTGCAAAGCCAGACATCGACGGTGGACTCATCGGTGGAGCTTCTCTGAAGGCTGCCGACTTCAAGGGTATCATCGACGCACGATAATAATTGAATACGAGAGCATCCCCTGTCGCAGAATGCCTGCAAACGGCATTGGCGGCAGAGGACTCTCCTTTTTATATTAAAGCAAAAAGACAAACATGAAACAGTTCATCGCTATATTAGTATTCACGGTATGCCTCGCCACCAGCGCCAAGGCACAGACATTTCTCAACGACCTGCAGAAATCCAAGCCGGGAGAGGGAAAGATTACCGTGACGCAAAGTGCCGATATAGACAACTTGGTGAACAACGCCAAACTGAAATACGCACAGGAACAGGCCTCTAAGCAGAAGGCAGGTCAGAACGTCGTGCCTCAGGACGACAAAGACAAGAAAAACAAGACCCATGTTCCTGCCGACAAGAAAGACCACCATACGGCTGCCACGGAAAAGAAAGAAAACCACACCGCGGCTCCCAACAAGAATACTGCAGGAGAGCATCACCGTGGAGACTCCACGGAGCACAAGAACCCTTCTGCCGAAGCAAACAACACACACAGAAGCCAGGACCGCCAGCCTGTTGACAGTCAGCAGCCTGTAGACACCAGCAAGAAGATGATGCGCAACAGCCGCAAGGTGACCGGCTATCGCATCCAGGCATATTCAGGAGGAAATTCCAGAGCCGACCGCGAGAAGGCAAATCGCATAGGCAACGACATAAAGATGAAATACCCCGACCAGCCAGTCTACGTGCATTTCTATTCTCCACGATGGATATGCCGGGTGGGCAACTTCCGGTCATACGGAGAGGCGGAACAGATTCTCAGAGGCATCAAGGCGATGGGCTACAAACAGGCTTGCATCGTGAAGGGAAAGATTACAGTGGCATACTGATCTGTCCCGTCGGCTGAGAAAAGTCAGTTCCCGCCTTTACTCCCCACAACGAGGGTATTACACATCGTTAATCAGTAAACTAAAATAAAACAATATAATGAATCCCGAAACAGAATTCCGCCCCGGGCTCGACCAGCTGGCGGAGAACTACAAGAGCATTCTTAACCTGCTCGGTGAAGACACGGAGCGTGAGGGATTGCTCAAGACGCCGATGCGCGTAGCCAAGGCGATGCAAGTGCTGACACGCGGATATACGCAGGACGCACACAAAGTGCTTACCGACGCACTCTTCAAGGAAGAATACAACCAGATGGTAATCGTGAAGGACATCGACTTCTTCTCGCTCTGCGAGCACCACATGCTGCCGTTCTATGGAAAGGTGCACGTGGCGTATATCCCCAACGGATACATCACCGGACTGAGCAAGATAGCGCGCGTGGTAGACATCTTCAGCCATCGTCTGCAGGTGCAGGAGAGAATGACGCAGCAGATAAAAGACTGCATCAACGAGACTTTGCATCCACAGGGCGTAATCGTGGTGGTTGAGGCTAAACACATGTGCATGCAGATGAGAGGCGTGGAGAAACAGAACTCCATCACCACAACAAGCGATTTCTGCGGTGCCTTCGAACAGGCAAAGACCCGTCAGGAGTTCATGAACCTCATCCATAAGTGATGCCCTGCAGTCGGTGCCGGCAGTGAGGCTCGGTGGAATATCCTCCATGCCAGACCGAAAAAATATACCGTCGCCATGCAATGAAATGACATCATCGGAGTTTTACAGGTAAAAAAATGAATAAAAATTATTTGTAATATGAAGAAACTAAGAAAACTACTGCCATTGATGCTTATGGCATTGATGGTCTCTATGACAATGGTGTCATGTCTCGACAGCAACGACGATGAACAGCTCTCAGACAAGGAGAAGCAGAACTGGCTTATGAACGCAGCCGGAACATACAGCGGAAAGTTGTACTGGTTTGACAAGAACATCGACAAGACGAAATACCCCAAGCAGGTTGACTCGCTCGTTGTCACCACAAAGATGTCGCTCGACAACACCATCACCATCTACGACTTCCCTGTGAAGCTCTTCTTCAAGTCATTGCCTGTAACGAAGAACTATACCGAGCAGCAGCTCGCAGAACTCTCTGCCGACGAACTCGCCAAGCTGAAGCGCAACGACGAAATCGTGAAGTCTGCTGAGGAAGTGGGAACGATGGATCTGAAGATGAACTTCAGCATCTTCACCGCCAAGAACAGCTTCTTGTATTACTATGTGGCTCCAAACCCCGTAAGAATGACGCTCAACTTCGGTGGCGCATCACACGACATTGCCATCGCCTTCATCAGCATGACAAGAGGTATCTACAGTTCCAACAAGAACTATATCCAGATCTACGAGGCTGCCATCTACGACGGTAAGGACGTGAACGGCAAGGACAAGCTCCTCGATGGAAAGGCTCTCTACGACAACAACTCTACCGGAACAGAACTTCAGGATCTCATCTTCGAGTTCAACGGAGAGAAATAAAAGCATATTGCAGACATGAGATATACTGCCGCAGCAGGTTGACTACATGGATAGTCACTGGCTGCGGCAGTTTTTTTTGTTTCCCCAATCCATTCTCTAAAAATACAAAATCCAAGCAAGCCCTAATGGCCGATTTGGGTTAAAATGCCACCTGTCTGTATTTTGTCATTGGCTAAATTTCATAATCTTATACAAAATCATTAACTTTGCAGCCGCTTTTATTTATATACAGTATATGAGACTATTGAGTGACGCCGAACTGGCACAAATACTTGACAAAGAAATATTCCATAAAATTTCAGATGCAGCCGACTCCCTCGGACTGGAGTGCTATGTAGTGGGGGGCTACGTGCGCGACCTCTTTCTTGAGCGCCCGTCAAACGACATTGACGTCGTGGTGGTGGGCAGTGGAATAAAGGTGGCCGACGCACTGAGGCGGTCGCTCGGCAGGAAGGCTCATATCTCCGTGTTCCGCAATTTCGGAACGGCACAGGTGAAATACAAGGGAACGGAAGTGGAGTTCGTAGGCGCCCGCCGTGAGAGCTACACCCGTGGGTCACGAAAGCCGATCGTTGAAGACGGTACGCTCGAAGACGACCAGAATCGTCGCGACTTCACCATCAATGCACTTGCCGTATGCCTGAATAAAGACCGCTTCGGTGAGCTCGTGGATCCCTTCGACGGAGTATACGACATGGAAGACGGCATCATACGCACACCCCTCGATCCCGACATCACATTCTCCGACGACCCGCTGCGCATGCTGCGCTGCATACGTTTCGCCACACAGCTCAACTTCTTTATAGAAGAAGAGACCTTCGACGCGCTGCAGCGCAATGCCGACAGGATAAAGATCATTAGCGGAGAGAGAGTGGAAGAGGAGCTGAACAAGATAATGATGACCAAGACACCGAGCAAGGGGCTCGTTGACCTGCAGCGTTGCGGACTGCTGCCGCTGATAATGCCGGAGCTTAGCGCTCTCGATATCATAGAGACCAAAAACGGCAGGGCACACAAGAATAACTTCTATCACACACTTGAGGTGCTCGACAACGTTAGCCGCCGGAGCGATAATCTGTGGCTGCGCTGGGCAGCCCTCATGCACGACATCGGAAAAGCGCGCAGCAAGCGCTGGGACCCCATTGCCGGATGGACATTCCACAACCACAACTTCATCGGTGCCAAGATGGTGCCGGAGATATTCCGCAGGATGAAGCTTCCGATGGATGCCAAGATGAAATACGTGCAGAAACTCGTCGACCTGCACATGCGCCCCATCGCCATCGCCGACGATGTGGTGACCGACAGCGCCGTGCGCCGACTCATCAATGATGCCGGCGACGATATCGACGACTTGATGATTCTCTGCGAGGCAGACATCACGAGCAAGAACCAGGTGCGCAAGCAGCAGTTCCTCGAGAATTTCCGTATGGTGCGCGAGAAACTCACTGACCTTAAGGAAAAGGACTTCAAACGCTTGCTGCAACCGGTAATCGACGGCAACGAGATAATGGAGATGTTCCATCTCAAACCATCGAGAGAGGTGGGCACGCTGAAGCAGACGCTGAAGAATGCCGTACTCGACAACAAAGTGGCTAACGAGCGAGAACCGCTGATGCAGCTGCTGATGGAAAAGGCGAAGGCTATGGGACTGTGCTGAGTCCTTTTTGCTACATTGAGTGGTATCAGATTATAAGCTCTCGACACATTTTTTTCAAAATCGGTCATTAGAACAAGCGGTGCATGTAAAATGCCATTAAACGTTCTAATGACCGATTTTTGTTTAAGTGAAGCCATGAGCTTTTGTCTTTTCAAAAGAAACGTAAGCGTATCCGTGCCGCCAGTGTATACGGATGCTTATATGCGCTGGACAATTCCTGAAGCCATGAATGTCAATAAATAAGAATGTCGGGCAGCGGTTGAGCGTGAAATCTGCCCACCAGGGGCAAGGTGCTTGCCCCACTTGAGAACGGTGCTTACCCAACATGGGCAAGCATGTTGCCCATTTATTGAAATATTTGTTTGGATTTCAACCCACAAACGGTCATTATGGCTTGATGCAGTTTTCTGCTGCCAGTGTTCCAAAGTTCTTGTGGCGTGACCATTGTGACTGATGGCTTTTCCGTTTTCCTTAAAATTTAGTTAAAACAAAACAATAATCATTGACATGCCATCATTGTATGAAGAATAATGGCTAATTTTGCACATGAAAACTGAAACCTGTATTCGGGTTTTCTACAAATGATCCGCTGGAAATTTGCTTTAGCATGTGAATGCCATCAGCAGCCGGGGCGGAGAGATGAAGGAAGAAATATTAGGTAGTTTTACATATATAATATACAAATCATTACATATATAATTTTACATACATAGAAATCATTAATATTATAAATAGGTATGAAGAAAAAGAGTAATTTATTTATTCTGTTGCTTGCCGCAGTGCTCGTGTCATGCGGCGGAGGCAAGAAAAGTGGAAAACCGGATTTCGGCGACGACGAATATGCGGTAAGGACAGTAGGTGCGCAGTCAGCAGAGCTGCAGACCACCTATCCTGCTACGATAAAGGGAGTGCAGGACGTGGAGATCCGTCCTAAGGTGTCTGGATTCATCACCAAGTTGTGTGTGCATGAAGGCCAGGCAGTGAAGAAAGGCCAGCTCCTCTTCGTCATCGACAACGAGACCTACCAGGCAGCCGTGCGCCAGGCAAGGGCAGCCGTGAACACAGCAAAGGCTCAGCTCAACACAGCCAAGCTGACATACTCAAACAACGAGAAACTCTTTAAGAACAATGTTATCGGTACTTACGAGCTTCAGTCATCAAAGAACAATCTCGAGGCAGCCTATGCTGCCGTGGCACAGGCCCAAGCAGCTTATGTATCAGCCAAGCAGAACCTCGACTTCTGCTATATCACCAGTCCAGCCAACGGTGTCGTAGGCGATCTGCCATACCGTGTGGGCGCATTGGTGAGCGCTTCAAGCCAGCAGCCTCTCACCACTGTGTCGAGCATCGGCACTATGCAGGTGTATTTCTCAGTAACAGAGAAAGACCTTCTGGACATGACAAAGGGCGTTGGCGGTATCAATGCTGCAATCAAGGATTATCCAGCCGTGAAGCTGCAGCTCGCTGACGGAACTGTATACAACCACGACGGACATGTGGCTACAGTGAGCGGCGTGATCGACCCTACTACAGGTACCGTTTCTATGCGTGCCGACTTCCCTAACCCTGAGCATCTGCTCAAGAGCGGCGCTTCTGGCAGCATCGTGGTGCCACATGTGTCTTCTTCGGCTATCATCATCCCGCAGGATGCCGTATCTCAGGTGCAGGACAAGTTCTTCGTATACGTAGTGGGCGAAGGCAACAAGGTGAAATACACCCCTGTGACCGTGAATCCTAACAACGACGGCAAGAACTACATCATCGAGAGTGGCCTGAAGGCAGGCGACCGTATCGTGATGAACGGTATCTCAGGTCTTACCGACGGACAGAAGATCACTCCTCTCACAGAGGCACAGTATCAGGAGAAACTGAAGAAGACCGAGGCTCTGGGCGCTGACCAGGGCGACCTGAGCAAGCTGAAGAAGGCTTTCGGAAAATAAACAAGTAGAGAAGAGACGAAATGTCAAGGAGTCCTCGCATGACCCGTCAAAAAGGGTAGGGGATGATTGAGGCAGCCATGATTGCTGACAGGCAGTTGATGTAATGCTTCTTGCAGATAAGCCGGCCTGTCGGATCTCCGACTGACTTGTCAGCTTGTCTACTTGTCAACTCGTCAACCTAAATAAAATTACAACAATGAGATTAGATACATTTATCAAACGCCCGGTGCTCTCCACCGTAATCTCTATCCTGATAGTGATTCTCGGTGTCATCGGACTCATTTCGCTGCCAATCGAGCAGTACCCAAACATGGCGCCTCCTACCATTATGGTGCGTGCCTCATATACGGGTGCCAACTCGCAGACAGTGCTTAATTCCGTGCTTGCTCCTTTGGAGGAGTCAATCAACGGTGTGGAGGGAATGACATACATGACCTCTTCTGCAACAAACGACGGTTCGGCTTCCATCACAGTGTTCTTCAAGCAGGGAATGAATGCCGACATGTGTCAGGTGAACGTTCAGAACCGTGTGTCACAGGCGTCAGCTCTTCTGCCAGCCGAGGTTACCAAGGCCGGTGTGACGGTGATGAAGCGCCAGTCGTCAACGGTGATTCTTTTCGGTCTTACTGCCGACGACGACCGCTACGACGACAAGTTCCTCACCAACTATGCCAACATCAACGTCGTTCCTGCCATCAAGCGTGTGAACGGTGTGGGTGAGTGTCAGTGTTTCTCCCAGAAAGACTACACCATGCGTCTCTGGATAGACCCGGTGAAGATGAAAAGCTACGGACTGATTCCTGCCGACCTCACAGGAGTGCTGGCTCAGCAGAACATCGAGGCAGCTCCTGGTTCTGTGGGCGAATCGTCTGACAACCAGTATCAGTACACCTTCCGCTACAAAGGTCGTCTGAAGACTCCAGAGGAGTTCGGCGACATGATTATAAAGTCTACACAAGACGGACAGACAATCCGTGTGAAGGATGTGGCACGCGTGGAGATGGGAGCCCTCTCATACACCGTGGAGTCAAAGAACAACGGCAAGCCGTCTGTAACCATGATGGTGACGCAGACCGCCGGTTCTAACGCTACAGAAATTGCTACAAACATCAAGAAGCTGCTGAAGGAGCAGGAAGCGACAATGCCTCCTGGCATCCACTTCGACATCATGCAGGACGTTACCGAGTTCCTCTTCGCTTCTATCGAAGACCTCATCAAGACCCTCTTCGAGGCATTCGTGCTCGTGTTCATCGTGGTGTATATCTTCTTGCAGGACACCCGTTCGACGCTCATCCCGCTTATTGCCGTGCCAGTGTCGTTGATCGGTACCTTCTTCTTCCTGTATGTGTTCGGCTTCTCGCTGAACCTCTTGACGCTCGCCGCCCTCGTGCTTGCCATCGCCATCGTGGTCGATGACGCCATCGTGGTGGTCGAGGCTGTCCATGCAAAGCTCGACCTTGGATACAAGTCGGCGACGACAGCTTCTATCGATGCCATGAACGAGATTTCGGGCGCCATCATCTCCATCACCCTCGTTATGGCATCCGTGTTCGTGCCGGTGTCTTTCATGGGTGGTACGTCAGGAGCCTTCTATCGTGAGTTTGGTATAACGATGGCCATCTCCATCATCATTTCAGCCCTCAACGCCTTGACTCTTTCTCCTGCGCTTTGTGCAATGTTGCTGAAGCCTAAGAACGAGGACGGTTCAGAGCGCAAGATGTCGATGGTAGACCGTTTCCATGCTTCGTTCAACGCAGCCTATGGAAAGGTGCAGGCTAAGTACACCAAGGGCGTGCGTCGCTTGGTTGAGCGTCCGGTTATCGCAATAGGTTCTGTCATTGTCGGTATCGCAGTAATGGCAGTACTCATGTCAACCACAAAGACAGGTCTTGTGCCTGACGAAGATACAGGTACTGTATTCTGTACCGTTTCCACTCCTCCAGGAACTTCAATGAAGAAGACCAACGAGGTGATGGACGAGGTGGACCGTATGCTCGCCACCAACCCGGCAATCGCCAGCCGTATGCGTATCACGGGTTACAACTTCATCGCCGGTCAGGGATCAAACCAGGGTACGTTCATCATCAAGCTGAAGTCATTCGAGGAGCGTCAGAAACTTGAGGGTCCGCTGAAGTATATCGGTGTGCACAACCTCGGTTCCGGTATGGTGCTCGGTATGATATACAAGCAGACGGCAGCCATCAAGGGAGCGCAGATTCTTGCCTTCCAGCCGCCTATGGTGCAGGGATTCTCAGCTACCAACGGTATGACATTCTCTATGCAGGACCGCACCGGTGGCGATGTGAACAAGTTCTATGACATCACCCAGAAGTTCATCGGTGAGCTCAACAAGCGTCCTGAAATCAGCAATGCCATGACATCATACAACACTAAATATCCACAGTATAAGATTGATGTCGATGTGGCAAAGTGTAAGCAGAGCGGTATCGACCCAAGCACGGTGCTCACCACCATGCAGGGATACTACGGAGGTATGTATGCAAGCAACTTCAACTCATACGGTAAGCTCTACCGTGTGTATATCCAGTCAGAGCCGAAAGACCGTGCCGACCTGAAGAGTCTTGCAAACATCTACGTGCGCACTCAGACTGGTCAGATGGCTCCTATCCAGGAGTATGTAAACCTGGAGCGTGTATATGGTCCACAGGAAATCGACCGTTTCAACCTGTTTACCTCTATCAACGTGAACGCTTCTGCTGCCGACGGATATTCTACCGGTGATGCCATCAAGGCTATGGACGAGGTGGCAAAGACCACATTGCCAGCCGGTTACACATACGAGTTCTCAGGTCTGACACGTACAGAGCAGGAGTCAAGCAACTCCACAGCGATAATCTTCGCGTTGTGTCTCACCTTCGTATACCTGATTCTCTCGGCACAGTATGAGTCGTATGTACTGCCGCTTTCGGTAATCCTCTCTATTCCGTTTGGTCTTGCCGGAGCGTTCCTCTTCACCAACATGTTTGGTAAGAACAACGACATCTACATGCAGATCGCGCTCATCATGCTTATGGGACTTCTCGCCAAGAACGCCATCCTTATCGTGCAGTTCGCCCTTGAACGCCGTCGCACGGGTATGGCCATCTCATGGTCGGCAGTGCTCGGAGCTTCTGCCCGTCTGCGTCCTATCCTGATGACTTCGCTCGCCATGATCATCGGTCTGTTGCCATTGCTTATGCCATGGGGCGTAGGCTACAACGGAAACATGACACTCGGAGCGGCAGCCGTAGGTGGTATGCTCATCGGTATGCTCTGCCAGATTATGGTCGTTCCGGCGTTGTTCTACATCTTCCAGACATTGCAGGAGAAGATCAAGCCTATCGAGTTTGAGGGCGACAATGCTTCTGTTGACTCTGAGGTGAAACAGTATACCAACCCATATGTGGCTGGTGCGCTGCAGGCACAGATCGACAAGAACTCAAAGAAATAAAATAATATATCCAGTCCCATCGGAGAAACTCACCTCCTTTGGGTCTGGGATTATAAAAATACATTATCTATATGAAGATCAAGAGTATTATAGCTTTCGCCTCTGCCGGTCTGTTGCTTGGCAGCTGCGGAATATACAATAAATACGAGCGTCCCGACGTGAATGTGAAGGGCCTGGTGCGCGACTCCGCTTCCATCGCCGACACTCTCGCCGTAAGCGACACTACGAGCTTCGGCAACCTGCCTTGGCGCAGCGTCTTCACCGATCCTCAGCTGCAGTCGCTCATCGAGCAGGGACTGACTCACAACACCAACATGCTCAACGCTGCTCTCAACGTGAAGATGGTGGAGGACCAGCTCATGGTGGCAAAGCTCGCTTTTGTGCCATCGTTCACGTTCTCGCCACAGGGAGTGATCTCTTCGTGGGACGGCAACAAGGCAACGAAGACATATTCACTGCCAGTGCAGGCAAGCTGGAGCATCGACCTCTTCGGCAATCTGCTGAACGTGAAGCGCAGCGCACAGATGTCGCTGCTCGCCACCAAGGATTATCAGCTCGTGGTGCAGACTGGTCTGATTTCAAACATCGCCAACATGTACTATACTCTCATGATGCTCGACAAGCAGTTGGAACTTGTTGACAACATGACAAACCTCACCAAGGAGACATGGGAAATCATGAAGCTCCAGAAGGAATTGGGACGTGTGAAGGAGACTGGCGTGCAGAGCGCCGAGTCTAACTACTATTCGGTGCAGGCACAGGCAGCCGACCTGAAGCGCCAGATTCGTGAAGTGGAGAATTCCCTCTCCCTTCTGCTCGGTCAGCCGGCACAGACAATCAGCCGCGGAAAGCTCGACGAGCAGTCGTTGCCTTCGGAATTCTCTACCGGCGTCGGCATACAGCTTCTGAGCAACCGTCCCGACGTGCATTACGCCGAGATGTCGCTCGCACAGTGCTTCTACGACACCAACCAGGCACGTTCGCGCTTCTATCCAAGCATCACAATCAGCGGTTCTGGTGCATATACCAACAGCGGTGGTGGAGGTATCGTGAACCCTGGCAAGATGTTGTGGAATGCCATAGGTAGCCTCGTGCAGCCTATCTTTGCCCATGGTCAGCTCATTGCAGGACTCAAGGTGGCCAAGGCAAAGCAGGAACAGGCATACAACACATGGCAGAATGCCGTGCTCTCTGCCGGCAGTGAGGTGAGCAATGCCCTGGTACTCTACAACTCTTCTGACGAGAAGTCGAAGCTGGAGCAGAAGCAGGTGGAAAGTCTCACCAAGAATGTGGAATACACCAAGCTTCTCTTCAACGAGGGCAGCAGCACCTATCTTGAGGTGATCACCGCACAGCAGAGCCTGCTCAATGCGCAGCTCTCCAAGGTTGCAGATGATTTCTACAAGATGCAGGCTGTTGTGAACCTCTACTACGCTCTCGGCGGAGGAAGAAACTAAAGTTACACACCATTTAAACTTGTATATCATGATAAGTGAAAAAGCATATATAGCCCCGGGCGTAAAGTTGGGCAAGAATGTCACTGTCTATCCTTTCGCCTATATCGAGGACGACGTTGTCATCGGCGACGACTGCGTGATTTATCCTTACGTGAGCATCATGAAGGGCACACGGATGGGAAAGGGCAACAAGGTTTATCAGAACACCGTGCTCGGCGCTGAGCCACAGGACTTCAATTTCAGTGGTGACGACACACCGCTGATTATTGGCGACGAGAACATCTTCCGTGAGAATGTTGTCATCAACCGTGCCACATTCAAGACCGGCGAGACACGTATCGGCAACCGTAACTTCTTCATGGAGGGTGTCCACGTGTCTCACGACACAAAGGTTGACGACTACTGCACATTTGGATATGGTACGAAGGTTGCCGGCGACTGCGAAATCCACAGTGCTGTAATCTTCTCTTCCGGTGTTATCGTAAACGCCAATGTGCGTGTGGGTGGAGCCTCGATGGTCACCGGCGGTGTGCGCATCAGCAAAGACGTACCTCCGTTTATCGTAGCCACCGACAACCCAGTGCGCTACGGAGGAGTAAACGAGACCCTTCTCCACAATTCGGGCATCGAACCAAAGGTGGTAGGTCATATCGCCAATGCCTATCGCCTCGTGTTCCACGGACAGACGAGCGTGTTTGATGCCATAAACCAGATCAAGGAACAGGTGCCGCCAGGCAAGGAGATTGAATCTATAGTTGCGTTCCTTGAAGCATCTAAGATTGGAATTATAAGTAAAATGTAAATCATACCTAATATTTTTTCATAGCATGGTTTTTGTAGGGAATTGGCCGCGAGGTTAGTTCCCTATTTTCGTAGTATTGAGGTATGCCGGGCTTCTCTTGTCCGGATAGCTGTCGGTCATAAAATGCTTCCACAAAGCGCTTAATGACCGTTCGGGATGAAAATCCTTCAGAAAAACACTTGGTATTTGTAATATATTTCGTAATTTAGCCCATTGAAATGAGAATGATCATTTATCTACCGCAGAATAAACACCGTTTCGCATTGCTCCTGGTCCTTGCGCTGGCGCATTGTGCGTGTCTTGCAAATACCTCCGTAAAGTCAGATGTCTATCGTCAGCTTTACGGCAAATCCATGATGCAGGCATTTGCCGTGGCACAGGCGTACGAAACGAAAGGCGACAAGACAAAGGCTCTTGCCGCATACTCTGCTGTGGCTTGTCGCTATGCCGCCGACATCTCTGAGCCAGACAAGCGCAAGTGTGCCGATGCTCTATACCATTCAGCAGAGATATACTATTCCGACAGGCTGTATTCCCTTGCCATGAAGCAGTATCTCGAAGCGTTGAAGCTAAGCGAGAGACATTCCTACCCACTGCTCACCACCCAGATATATATGGGTATCGGCAATCTATACAGTTCAAACGGCGACTATGAGATGGGCATCCGCTTCTATAAGCAGGCAGACAGCATCGCCTGCTCTTCTGTCAAGGCAAAGGTGGTGAGAAACCGCGTGCTCAACAATCTTATCGGTGCCACCTGTTTCGTAGGCAGAATATCAGAAGCCGAGAAATATCTTCTGGCGTTGCAGCAGAACAAGGAAAATACTCCAGAATATCACTTCAACGAGTTGATGTGTAAAGGTCTCATCCTCAATTTCAAGGGACTCCATCAGAAAGCCTTGGATTATTATCGCTCAGCTCTCTCCTATGCGGGCAGGAACAAGCTCGGTGATGCCTGTCTTGAGGCTGTGAACTCCTGTATGGCACAGATTTTCCTTGATATCCATCAGCCTGACTCTGCAATCTTCTATCTTGAAGAAAATGCGGATAAATCGGTGCGAACAGGAAATACAGACCTGTTGGCTGAGTCTCTCCACAATCTTTCTGAAGCCTATCGGCAGAAGGGAGACGTTGCCAAGGCGATGCGCTATAAGACACGCTATGTGGAGCTTCGCGACTCTATTTACAGCAAAGGAGAGTTCAATGCAATGAAAAACGCACAGTTTTTATACGAGGCAGAGGCTAACAGTAGTAAGATTTCCTTGCTCACCCAGGAGAAAAAGAACCGTGAGGAGATGATCCAGATGCAGTGGCGGTGGATATTGACCCTAATATTGACATCCCTTATTGTAATAGTGCTAATGGTGGTTCTTTACCGGCAAAAGGCGCTCTTGCGCACTGCCTATCTTGAACTCTATAACCGCAGTCAGGAGTATCTCAATGCCAAGCCGGGAGAAACGGCCATCAGTGCTGCACAACCAGATGGTGACGGCTCGACGCACGACGCAGAAAAGGAAGTGACACATCTGCTCACCACCGACCATCGCATCTCCCTGTTGCAGGAGATAGAACGGGTGATGGGCGATACAAAGGAATATTGCAACAGTGAGTTCGGCATCGAGACCCTTGCATCGCTCGTAGGGTCCAACTCCCGCTATGTTTCGGCAGCCATAAACGAGGGATACGGCAAGAATTTCCGTTCTTTCCTCAATGAATACCGGATAAAGGAAGCCATGCGCCGCCTTGCGGATGTTGAACATTATGGCGGGTACACCATCAAGGCGATATCAGAAAGCGTAGGATACAAGTCGCAGGCAAACTTCATTTCTGTCTTTACTAAAGTGACAGGAATGAAGCCTTCAATCTATCAAAAGTTATCTAAGGAGTAGCGAAAACTTTCATTTTATTCACTTTTCGGTTACTATTTCGGGAATTAGTAACCGAAAAGCCTCCATAATCCGTTGATTTTAAGTTGTAAGTTGTATATTTGCAACATAACAATAAATTAATAACCTAAACAGTTGGGATTATGGAACACAACTTCTACTCACACACAGCAGCCACTTGGTTGCGCTCCTTTGCCCTCACTTCGGCAATGGCATTCACTCTCGCCGCTTCGGCACAGACTTCTGCGCCCCAGAAGCCGGTTAACTTCAAGGCTGACGCCGTATATAATAAGGTGGTGCTCACTTGGGAAGACCCTGTGCAGACCCAGACTCTGCTCACCGAGGGCTTCGAGGGCGAGGCTTTCCCTTCGGAGGGATGGAGCCAGAAAACCACCAACACCGATTATTATATGAACACCTGGTTCCAGTTCCCGTCAGCAGAGATGGAAGAAGAGGGAATCGACGATGAATCAAGATACATGTTCGTGCATGGCGGCAAGAAGAGCGCTGTGCTCTATATGGACATGAACGCACCTCATGAAGACGAATCTTCGGCTGTGCAGGACGAATGGCTGTATTTGCCAAAGACACCCGGAGCAGAATATCTCACCTTCTATTCGTATATCGACCCGATGCTCCTCGAATATGCAGAGGATGAGACATTCCCCGACCACTACTATGTAAAAGTGAGCCACGACGACGGTGCCACTTGGGAAATCCTTTGGGACGCTACTACAGACATGGTGAGCCAGAGCGGTTTCCAGAAAGTGAAGGTATATCTCGGCGATGCTTCCAAGGGCGATCCTATCGTTGCTTTCCAGGGAGTGAGCGACCTTGATAACCCCGATACCGGACTCTTCTTCGCCTGGGCCATCGACGATATAGAGCTCTCAAAGAGCGTCGGTGACAAGAATGCAGCACCAGCAGAGGCATACAACGTGTATCTTGATGACGAGCGTATCGCCGAAAACCTGCATGCCACTACTTTCACCGACCTTTCCGACAAGTTGCCCGGCAACCACGTATATGCTGTAGAGGCAGTGTCGAATACAGAGAACCAGACTTCAGAAAAGGCAGAAATCAATGTAGACATCAAGACTCCTACCATCAATCCTCCAACCGACGTGAAGCTGTCGTATACAGAGAGCGACACTCCCGGCAAGTATAACGTGGCAATCTCATGGAAGGCACCGGAAGGCGAGCGCAAACCGGTGAACTACACTGTGTATTGCAACAACGCTATGGTGGCAGGATTTATGGAAGAGATGAGTCTGGAGCAGACCGGCAAACCTAAGGGCGCTTACACATACCAAGTGGTGGCAAACTATGAATATCCGACAGGCATCTCAGACAGAGAGCTGGCAACTGCCTGTGTGGCAATAGGCACTCGCTTCCCTGCAACAGGACTGACGGCGAAATACGAAGACAATGGCGATCTCACAATGACATGGGACGCACCGGTAGAGTCAGAATTCGCTCTCAAGAACTATGCCGTATACCGTGGCAACACCAAGTTGGGAGAGACTGACGGAACTACATTCACCGAGCAGCAGTCACCCGACGGTTACTACGACTATGCCGTGAAGGCTGTATATGCAGACGGCGTTGAGTCGCTGCCGGCAGTTGAGACAATGGCAAAGGGCAACAGACCGACATATTCGCTGCCGTTCTCAGAAGACTTCACCGGCGGACTGACACCAGAAAACTGGATTATCGAGAAACTCGACGGCAAGATGCAGGACCAGTATCTGTGGCGCTTCGACAATTGGTATGAGATTCCTGTCACAAGCGGCAACTTCGAAGGAGACTTCGCTTCAATATCATCAGCAGTGGCAGGATACACACTGGTATGGGCAGTTCTCGACACACCACCACTCGTTCGCGGAGAACTGAAAGACGGTGAGAAGACATTCCTGGAGTTTGACATCGACTACAATGCCACGACAAAGAAGAGCACTGAGGCTGGAGTATACTATTCATACAACGCAGTGGAATGGGCGCCAATCGAAACACTGAAGGGATATACCGCCGAAGACCTTGCTGACGGTGAGACAACGAAACCGGAACATAAGGTATACGACATCACCAAATGCTTCACTGATGACACCACGCCGGTATATCTCGCATGGCAGTATAAGGGCAAGCTCGCACAGCACATGGCAATCGACAACGTGAGAGTTTACAACGGAGAGTCGGCTTCTATCGCCGCTGCCAATGCAGACATGAAATTCCGTGTTGAGGGCAACGCCATCGTAGTGGGCGGTATGGCAGGCAACGTCAGTGTATGCACACCAAGCGGAATGTGTCTCGCCGAGGCAAGACTCAATGCCGGTGACACAGCAACGCTGCCACTCGCCAAGGGCGTGAACATCATCTCCATCCGCACGGCAGACGGTGTGAAGACAATGAAGATCAACAAATAAATGACAATAAGGAATTAAAGGTAAGGTTTAAACATGCGAAAAGAAAAATCGGCTATATGACTTTTTGAGATTTCGCCGATCATAAGCAATAAAAATGTGCATAGTCTCAGCCGTGATGGCAGGGACTATGTTTTTTATGCCTTGACCCATGCTCGTTTTGCTTGTCATGTGTTCCGCCAGATTCAGAACTGTATACTCTTATCTTTTAACGTCATTTATCTTTTGCCGTCATTCATGTCCGCTCTATATGCATTAATGTTACTTTTTACAATAATAAAGATGCTTATTCAAATATTTTGCCTAACTTTGCCCCGAACTATTTATATCTACTAACAAGCTAATCAAAAAAGCATAAACAAGAAAATACAATGGAACAAGTATTCGGCTACATTATCAGTCTGGGTGCAAGTGTGATGATGCCTATCATCTTCACCATCATCGGACTGTGTATCGGTATGAAATTCGGCAAGGCGCTCAAGTCGGGGCTCTTTGTCGGTGTGGGATTCGTAGGACTGGGAGTGGTGACGGCATTGCTGACCACCAATTTCAACGACCCGCTGAAGGGAATCTCAGACATCTATCACCTGCAGCTCAACGTTTTTGATATGGGTTGGCCGGCAGCAGCTGCCGTGGCATACAACACCGCCGTGGGAGCGCTCATCATCCCTATCTGTTTGGGAGTGAACTTCCTGATGGTCATTACCAAGACCACACGCACGGTGAACATCGACCTCTGGAACTACTGGCATTTCGCCTTTATCGGAGCCGTGGCTTATTTCGTGATGGGCGAGAGTCTGCTTTGGGGATATTTCGCTGCCATCGTTTGCTATATCATCACTCTGGTATGCGCAGACCTGACGGCAGAGAAATTCCAGAAATACTACGACCTCGAAGGAATCTCCATTCCTCAGCCGTTCTGCCAGAGCTTCATGCCCTTCGCCATCGTGTTTGACAAGTTGCTCAACCTCATCCCGGGCTTCTCAAAACTCGATATCGACGCAGAAGGACTGAAGAAGAAGTTCGGTGTGCTCGGCGAGCCCCTCGTCCTGGGAGTGATCGTGGGTATGCTCATCGGATGGGCAGCACAGCTCGACATCAAGAAGATACTCTTCCTTGGCGTCACCATGGGAGCCGTGATGGAACTCATCCCCCGTATCACCTCGCTTTTCATCGAAGGACTGAAGCCTATTTCAGAGAAGACACAAGAGCTGGTGAAGACCAAGTTCAACGGCAAGAAGGTGCATATCGGCATGAGTCCGGCTCTTGTTATCGGGCATCCCACGACTCTCGTGGTGTCTATAATCCTCATTCCCGTGATTCTCGCTTTGGCAGTGTTCCTGCCCGGCAACCAATTCCTGCCGCTGGCATCGCTCGCCGGAATGTTCTACCTCTTCCCGATGGTATTGCCGTTCACCAAGGGCAATGTGGTGAAGACGCTCATCATCGGACTCGTGGCTCTCGTCATCGGTCTGTATTTCGTTACCGATATGGCACCCGACTTCACAATGGCAGCAAAGCATGTGTTTGATGCCACTGGCGACAAGGCAGCCGAGATACCGGAAGGATTCTCCGGCGGTGCGCTTGATTTCGCCTCTTCTCTCTTCGGTTGGGTAATCTATCGTGGCATCAAGCTGCAGTATCTCGGTATGGGAGTATTGACGGTGATAACCCTTGCTCTCATGTTCATAAACAACAGACGAATCGTGAAGGAAGACAGAGAGGCAAAGAAAGACTAATTGAAGCAGGTGGGTATGCCATACAATGTGGCAGATCTGCATATAATACAAATCAAAAAACTATCAAGATAATGAAGAAACTATTGTTGTCTACAGCCCTTGCGGCTACTACTCTGTGTGCCAATGCACAGACAGACTATTCTATCCAGACGGCTTGCAATCCATTGGACGTGAAGACATACGACACCGACCGCTTGCGCAGTGCGTTCACAATGCAGAATGTGATGGAGGCAAACAAGATCCACCTCACATATTCAATGTACGACCGTCTCGTTTTCGGAGGAGCAGTGCCAGTAGGCGAAGTGCTGAAGCTCGAAGCCATCGACCCTCTGAAGGCACCATATTTCTGCTACAACCGTGAGGTGGGAATCATCAATACCAGCAAGGGTGTTGGTGTGGTGACCGTTGACGGCAAGCAGTATGAACTGCATTTCAAGGATGCTCTCTATGTGGGCCGCGGTTCAAAGGAAATCACCTTCGCAAGCAAGGACGCACAGAACCCAGCCAAGTTCTATATCAATTCCACTACTGCCCACAAGGCATATCCTACACAGATGATTGTATGCAACGACGCAGCTCGCGCCAAGAAACTGAAGTGCTTGAACTCAAACAGCTTCCATGCCGGAAAAATGGAAGAGAGCAACGACCGCGTCATCAACCAGCTGATTGTAAACAACGTGCTCTCTGAGAAGAACGGCGGCAAGGGCGGTCCATGCCAGTTGCAGATGGGACTCACCGAGTTGGCTCCAGGTTCAGTATGGAACACTATGCCAGCCCATACCCACGGCCGTCGTGTGGAGGCATACTATTATTTCAATCTGCCTGAGGGTAACTCCATCGCCCATTTCATGGGAGAGCCACAGGAGACTCGCGTAATATGGCTGCACAATGAGCAGGCTGTGATGTCTCCGGAGTGGAGCGTACACTGCGCTTCTGCCACAAGCAACTATATGTTCGTCTGGGGCATGGGCGGAGAGAATCTTGACTATGGCGACATGGACAAGATACCTTATGTGGATATGAAGTAATCCCTATGTGGATATGAAGTAAAACCTAAACGGCCTAATGACCGATTGGGAATAATCCCCTATCGACATTAGACCGTTTTTTTTATAACTGCTTGCAGCCTTTTGTATTTTGCAAGGCATTTTGGCAAGTATACGGATTGACGGGTAGACGAGTAAAGAGTCTGCCCGTCAATTCGTTTTTACTATCTGGTTGTAGTAAGGATATGGTATTTCGATGCCCTCCTTGTCGAAGCGCTCCTTGATGCTCTTTAAGAGGTCGTATTTCATCACCGTGGCGTTTACAGCCGTTGCCGCCCATGCCCATGCACGCAGCGTTATGGCAGAGTCGCCGAGATTCACCACGCGTATCACCACCACAGGCACGTCCGCCTTCTTCTCTTCCTCCGTGCGGTGGTCTAAAAGCAGCGGGTGCTTCATTATCTCCTGCCGCATCACGTCGATTGCCCCGTCCAGGTTGGTGTCGTAAGACACGCCGATGTCGATGAACGCACAGGTGGAACTGTCGCCATACGAGGAGTTTATTATCGTGGCAGAGTTTATCTTGCTGTTAGGAATCAGAATCATGCGGTTCTCCACGTTGCGTATTATGGTGTGGCGCAGCGTTATCTCGATTACCGTCCCCACCACGTCGTCGTCAACCCGTATGAAATCCCCCACCTTGAACGGGCGGGTGAAGATGATGAACAGTCCGCCTACGATGTTCGACAGTGCCTCTTGTGATGCAAGACCCACCGCCATGGCGAGGATTCCTGCACTGGCGAGTATGGAGTTGCTTATCTTCTCCATTCCCGGTATGAGCGAGAGGAACGAGGCGCATCCGATGATGTATATCGCCGTGACCACTATCTGCCGCAGGAACATCACCTTCGTCACGTCCATTCCCTTCTCCGCCTGTTTGCGCATCGTATGGCGGAACAGGTATTTGGCTATCGCCGAGAGCACTCTCACGATGATGTATATCACAACGAGCTTTATGCCGAAGATTATGGCGTCTTCGAGTCGGATGTTCATATGAGACTTGTCGAGCAGCTCCTTCACGGAGTGTTCGGGAACCTTCTCGATTTCCTTGATGGTCGAGGTGGCGGCGAGGAATAGACTGTTCATGATTGTGTTTGGGTTTTAATTGGGATTTAATATGATGCCGTGCATGGTATTCCCATGGCTGTCACGCGGTCGCGTATGCCGTCAAGCTCCTCGTGGGTAGCTTTCAGCAGGCCCTTTGCCGGAGTTTCGCGGTCGATGGTGTATACCATCACCTCCATCGGCTTGATGCGTTCCACAGCTTTGAGCCACGGTTCGATGTATTCCTCCTTCACGTTGCTCATGTCCACACCGTCTGCTTGTCCTTTCATGAACATAGTCTGGATTATGACATGACCTTTGAAGGCGGAGAGACTCTCGATGATGTCCTCCACGTTGTAGCTCGGCTGCTGCGGACGGTCCACCTTCTTGATGTATTCTATGCTTACGGTGTCGAGTTTCAGTATGTTGTTGTCAACGTGCATCAGTGCCTCGTGCACCTGCTTGTGGTGGAGCATCGTGCTGTTGCTCAATACCGATACCTTTGCCTGCGGACAGTATTTGTCGCGCAGTCTTATCGTGTCGTCAATGATTTCGGCGAAATGCGGATGCGCCGTAGGCTCGCCGTTGCCGGCAAATGTCAGCACATCGGGCTTCGGTCCGTTTTCTGCCATCTCCTTCAGCTTGGCTTCCAGGGCGGCAGCCACTTCCTCGCGAGTGGGGCGTGGAAGGGTGGGGCGGTGGTCGGCGTTGAAGCCGCATTCGCAGTAGATGCAGTCGAATGTGCACACCTTTCCGTCGGCTGGCATAAGGTTGATACCTAAAGAAACACCGAGTCGGCGACTGTGTATCGGTCCGAAAATCGGTGATGGATATATTACTGTACTCATGGCAAGATGTTTTTTTTGTTTTTTTTGTATGTTTCTATTTGTCATGCAAATATACACACTATTTCTAACACCAAGAAGAAAACAATTGTTTTTATCCCAAATATGGGCTTCATTGCAGCATGAATCCAATACGGATAATTGTAAGGAAACCCGTTGGCGGAATTAATTCAATCGATATGAGTAAAAGTTGTTCATAACGCTGATTTTCAGTAAAAACAAGAATTTCGGTTCTTCGTCAATTTAATTATAAAAAAAGTTGCTTATTCATGGCTTAAATATTTGATTATCAA